>Ga0315903_10002254_pt1 | contig 28654 bp, 23 predicted proteins | sample LakEriMetagenome_7_FD_203524 | JGI IMG/M metagenome (GOLD analysis project Ga0315903, IMG submission 203524) | Freshwater fungal communities from buoy surface, Lake Erie, Ohio, United States - Buoy 2 MA119 | ecosystem: Environmental > Aquatic > Freshwater > Lake | place: USA: Lake Erie, Ohio... | reverse complement strand
AGGGCGAGGGGCATCATCCTCTCGGCGAAAAGTCATTGGACAAACGTTGGACACTATCGCGCCCGACTTCGCATAACCTGCCTAATCCTGGTAACGAAAAACCCGCTTTTCAGCGGGTTTTCAGGGGTAAAGTGGCGGAGAGGATGGGATTCGAATTTTTGCCACTTGTCTGTTTTGCCCAGTGTTTATGCGGGCTCCGTCAATTTGTAGCCGTTTGTGTAGCCAAGTTAAGAACAAAATTTTGCGAACCTGCCTAAACCTGGGACCCCGCTGTAAGAGTGTGCACAGAGTCAGACAGGACCTTCAAAAGGCGCACATGTTGGAGCCCGGTTCAGACTGCCGGTCCGAGTCCCGTTAGTTTCCCGCTCTTGATTGTGAGTTGAAGAGAAGGTGTCTTGGTGCAGCGTCTCCCCATGCGAGCCACCCCACCCGCACCCGATCGCCGACCGCTTACCACACGCGGCATGCCATGGGTCAGGTCGTTCGGCAAATGGCTGGCCGGGGCCGGGTTCACGCCCAACGGCATCTCGACGTTCGGGGTGCTGCTGGCAGCCCTCGCCTGCGCGCTGCTCACGACGGAGGGGTTCGGCCACCTCAATGCCACGGCGACCCTGCTTGTCGCCGCAGCCTTGGTCCAAGGCCGCCTGCTGTGCAACATGATGGACGGCGTGGTCGCGGTGGAATGCGGCCTGAAGGCCAAGGGCGGCGACCTATTCAACGAGATCCCAGACCGGATCGAGGACACGCTCTTCCTGGTCGGCACCGGATACGCCTGCGGGCGCCCCGAGCTGGGCTGGTCGGCGGCGCTCCTCGCCGTCCTCACCGCCTACATCCGGGCGTTCGGGGCCAGCCTCGGACACGGACAGGACTTCGGCGGCCCCTGCGCCAAGCCCCAGCGCATGGCGATCCTGACCGCTGCCCTCCTGCTGGCGGCCTTCGCCAAGGGCCAGGGCTGGGAGCTGGAACCCCTGGGGCCGGCCTTGATGCTTCTGATCGCCGGAACGGCGCTGACGGTCGTCCTGCGAATCCGCAGGCTTTACCTGCGCTCCTGAGATGGCCAAGTGGCTCTTCATCGCCATCGCCCGGTTGATCACCGGCGTCAGCGCGCATTGGCAGGGCGCCCAGCCTTCCGCACGGCAACGCATCTATTTCGCCAACCACTCCAGCAACCTGGACTTCCTGCTGGTCTGGTCGAGCCTGCCATCCGAGCTGCGGGAACGCACGCGCCCCGTCGCCGGCCAGGACTACTGGAACGCCGGCCCCATCCGCCGCTGGCTCTCGCACAAGGTGTTCAACGCGGTGCTCATCGAGCGCAAGTCGGTGACCCGGGCGACCAACCCGCTCGTGCCGATGCTGGCGGCGCTCGAGGCAGGCGACTCGCTCATCATCTTCCCGGAGGGGACGCGCAGCGCAGATGGCGAAATCGGCCCCTTCAAGGGCGGACTCTACCACCTCGCCAAGGCGCATCCATCCGCGGAGCTGGTGCCGGTCTTCATCCAGAACCTCAACCGCGTCCTGCCCAAGGGCGAGGTGCTGCCGGTACCGATCGTCTGCAACGTCACCTTCGGCGAGCCCCTGCCGCCCGGATGCACCGAGCAGCGCGAGGCCTTCCTCGGCCTCGCCCGTGAATCCCTCCTCCACCTAAAGCCCGACTGACATGCCAACCGAACCCATCCATATCCTCGGCCGAACGCTCCAGCCCGACACCGTCCTACTGATGGGCGGGCTAGTCGGCCTGCTCACGCTGGCGTCGCTCATCGGCTTCATCCTCGGGCGAACCCTGCGGGGCGAGGGAGCCCGCAAAACGCTCCAGAACCTCAATGCCCGCACGCGGGCCTGGTGGGGCATGTGCGCGATCTTCTGCCTCGCCCTCTTCATCGGAGGAGTGGTTCCCACGCTGATGTTCGCGCTGATGTCCTTCCTGGGCCTGCGCGAGTTCATCACGCTCACACCCTCCCGCCAGGGCGATCATCGCACGCTCTTCTGGGCGTTCTTCGTCATCCTCCCAGCCCACTATTGGACGCTTCACGCGCACTGGTACGGCCTCTTTGCCATCCTCATCCCCGTCTACGCCTTCCTGCTCGTCCCGATCCGCAGCGCCCTGGCCGGAGACACTGAGCGCTACCTTGAGCGGACGGCCAAGATTCAGTGGGGCCTGATGGTCTGCGTGTATTGCGTCAGCCACGCACCCGCGCTGCTGCTCCTCGAGATCCCCGAATACACCCGCAACGCCAACCTCATCTTCTTCCTGGTCTTCGTGGCGCAGTTCTCCGACGTCATGCAGTATGTGTGGGGCAAGACGCTGGGCCGGCACAAGATCGCGCCCAACCTCTCACCCAACAAGACCGTCGAGGGGCTCGTCGGCGGGGGGCTCTCGGCCACCGCCGCCGGCGCGGGCCTCTGGTGGTGCACGCCCTTCAACTGGTGGCAGGCCGGGCTGCTCTCGGCCGCGATCGTCGCGATGGGCTTCTTCGGCGGGCTCGTGATGAGCGCGATCAAGCGCGACCGCGGCGTGAAGGACTTCGGCGACAGCATCCCGGGGCACGGCGGCATCATGGACCGCATCGACTCCCTCTGCTTCGCCGCGCCGATCTTCTTCCACTGCGTGCGGTATTGGTGGACACCCTGAAAATTGGCGGGGCAAGCAGCGCGAGACCAACGCCATGGGCCGGTCATTAGCGGACCTATCCCAAGGCGGCTCAATCTGGATGTTAGCGAGACGTGAATTCCTTGGCTCGAGCGAGCAGATCGGCCGCATTTTCGCTACCTGAGCGCGCGTCGGCCTCCAGCATTCTCAAGCCTGATTGCCATTCTTTGCCCTCGGCGATTTTCGTCCTGCGCTCCCTTCCCCCTCCGAGGCATTCCTCGTCAGTATATCTATCGAGTCCATACCACAGTCGCCTGCAGGCCTCATTTCCGCCCGACACATTCTCATCGATCAGCATGATGAAGTAAAAGTCCCTCACCCAGGGGTCGGATACCTCCTGGCTCAGCAGACGCATACCCTGTTTCCATTCCTCAGATTGATGAAGATGCGATGCGTACTCCTTCGTGTTGCGCGGATACAGCCTACTCGTCTCGCTAATTGCGTTCCTGACCAGGTAGACGCCAAGTCCGCAGGCCCGAGGATTGGGCATAAGCGACATCTGGCGCACCCTGTGCGTGGCTTCCAGCATGCCTGTGGCTGCTGCCTTGTTGGCCAGGTCGAATGCCTCAATCCACTCCATTGACTTGTACATCGGCGACTCCGGCTGCCCGATGAATTCACGTCGAGAGTTGATCCACTTTCTTGTAAGGTCAAAACTGAGCTGGTCTGACTTGAGAAGCATGGCTTCGACGCTGCCAGCGGCGATAGCCTCGTCGTAGTAGTGCAGCGACATGCTCTCCGGCGTGATGAAATTACCGTTTAGACCACTTCGATAAAGACCGCCGAGTCTCATCATCGCTCCCGTGCTGCCGAAGAGCGAAAGCACATGCAAAACCACAAGGGGCAGGACGACCCCCAGCAGGAAGGGGGCAAATAAGACCCAATTCAGCACAAGGATTGATCGTGGCGGCGACTTGAGGCGGAAAACAATCAGCCGGCCCACCAGCAGGAGTGCCCCTAGAATCGCGAACGGGATTGTTATGAAATCAACGGGCATCGCTTCGTCGGATTAACTTTCCTCTAGCGAGATGGTGGGCGGCTGTCGCCCGATGTGCCAGCGGATTAAATTGCCGGGGGTGGGATTGTGATGCTTGTGGCTGGGGTTCATACACACGTCCCGACGCCCTGGCGGAGGAGGCATAACCCCTCACCAGACCGTCCCGCATCACTGAAAAAGGACCACGCGAAAACAGCCCCTTCTCCGCGGTCCGATCACGCACATCGTCAACTCTTGTCTGTGTTATTGGTTTTCCGAATTACAAACAGACAAACTAATCCTGTGGCTAAAAATGGAAGTATAATGAACCCGCAAAGCCGAATATACTCTAAGCCTGTATTCAGGTTTCCCTCTCTCCAGTCCCTGAAAATCACATAGACCAGCGCAGAAACTCCAACCAGACACGCTATTCCAGAAACCATCGCGATTTTTTCGCAGGCATTGGAGATCTTTTGGGTTTTCATGGATTTACAACGCGTCGACCAATTAGTCCGGCCATATTCCCAGTGGCTCCACCAGGACACGAGAGGGAACTTTGCGGAGATCGCGATCGGGACGCGGTGAAGCTCGCGCCCAGACGGAGTTCTGCGACGGTCAGAATAGTGTAGTCATTGTGTAGCCAAAATATCCCCGCGGGTCCCAAATTTCGCACCGTTCGCACACGAAAAACCCCCGATTTCCGGGGGTTTTTGTTCGAAAGTGGCGGAGAGGATGGGATTCGAACCCACGAGACGCTTTTGGCGTCTACCCATTTAGCAAACGGGCGCTTTCGGCCACTCAGCCACCTCTCCGTGTCTGGTCCGGGGGGAACAGGGGCATAGCGTGGATGGGTGGGCAGACGGTGGCAAGGAAGGACTGCGGAGACCCTGGGTTTCAGGCGAGGTCGAGCCCTGGGACGCGCCCGAATTCGCGGCGGTTGCGGGTGGCCAGGGGGAGGCCGAGGCTGAGGGCGTGGGCGGCGATGAGCATGTCCATCGTGCCGATGCGCAGGCCGGAGCGTTCCAAGCCGGCGCGGAGGCGCCCGTAGCAGCGGGCCTGGCGGCGACCGAAGGCGCGCACGCGCACAACCCTGAGCAAGATGCTTAATCGCTGTCGTTCGCGGCGAGGGTCGTCGCACTTCGACACGCCGGTCTCGAGCTCGGCCAAGGTCACCCATGAAATCATGGCACACTTGGGAACTGGGACGCTCAAGGCGCCCATCCGCATATGGCGGATGCAGACATCGGTGTCCCAAAACACACCCTTAACGAGGCTGACGCGGCCGGCGGAAATTGGGTGAGATGGGTCCGCACTTTCGGAACATCTCCCGGGAAACATCGGCCATGTCGACCAAGGGGACGTCGCCCCATCTGCGCCGTGCCCGCGCGAAGGCGCGCTTCTTGGCGGCGGCGATGCGGGCCGGGGAAGCCATGCAGAGGGGCTTCGGGGTTCGTGTCTTCAATTTCATGACATCAGTATACCATGACTGCCGTGCGGAAGGGAATAGGGTGAATGCACCAATTGGAGGCTAGGGGCGAGGTGAGACGACGCAAGGAGGCTGAGAGGGCATGGACGTAGCCATGCCCCTACCCAAGACGGGGATGTTAGTGGGGGGTGAGGTCGAACTCGGCCGTCAGCCCCTCGACGCTGAGCTTTGCCCGGGAGCGGAAGTCCTCGCCCTTGAGCCAAGAGGCGTCGGCCCCGGTTTCGCCGGGGTAGACGAGGTAGTGGGTGCGGCCGTCGGCCACGGTCGCCCTGCCCCGCTCGTCCTTGTTGGCGGCGGCGTCCCGGACGCGCAGCTCGAGGGCGCGTCCGGGCGCGGCGAGCTCGAGCTTGGCCGCGACGGTGACGGGCACGGCGAGGGGTGAGGTGATGCGAATGTCGCGCGCGAGCCAGAGCTCGAGGTCGCCGGCGTCGCCGTGGAGCTTGACCTCGGCCCAGCCGGCGGGATTGCCGGAGGCGTCGCGAAGCTGGGCGAGGACGCCGCCGGAAGGACCGGCGACGTGGATGGGTTCGACGGGGGCGGCGACGGAGGCCGGGTCGAGGCGGCGGGCGAGTTCGAGGACTTGGCGCAGTCGAGCGAGGGGCTTCTCGACGGCAGCCCCTTCGTCGGCCTCATGCGCGAGCTGGTCGGCGGCGCGGGCGAGGTTGGCGAGCATGCCGGCGGCGCGGTCGGGATCGGGCGAATTGGCGGCGAGAGGCTCGAGCGCCGTGGCCAGGGCGGCGAGGTTGGCGGCGTCGGAGGCCATGGTGGCAGCATTCTGGCCGAGGCTGACGGCGATGGCGTTGAGGTGGCCCCAGAGCTTGGCGGCATCGCCCTCGGCACGGATGGTCGCGGTCGGACCACCATGCGCGTGGGCGTGCCCGGCCTCGGCGGCGGGAGCATGGTCGTGATGGTGGTCGCCGCAGGCGGTAAGGAGAGGAAGGATCAAGAGGAGGGGGAGTCGCATGGAAATCAGTGGGTTCAGAGGGCTTGGGGAATGAGCTTGGCCACGGCGCGGCGACCGAAGTGCCAGAAGACAAGGGGCGTGACGACGAGGTCGAGCAGCGTGCTCGAGAGGAGGCCGAAGAAGATGACGACCGCGACCGGGTGGAGGATCTCGCGACCGGGCTGGCCGCCACCGAGGACGAGGGGGAGGAGGGCGAGGGCGGCGGTGACGGCGGTCATGAGGACGGGTACGATGCGCTCGCGGCTGCCGCGGCGGACCATCTGCCAGTCGAAGCGCTCGCCCTCGTGGCGCATGAGGTGGAGGTAGTGGCCGACCATGAGGATGCCGTTGCGCGAGGCGATACCGGCGAGGGTGATGCAGCCGACGAGGGTGGCGAGGGAGAGGACGCCGCCGCCGGCGACCCAGGCGCCGAGCACGGCACCGATGAGGGCTAGGGGAAGGTTGAGGAGGACCTGTCCGGCGAGGATCCAGCTGCCGAAGTGCGAGCGGAGGAGGAGCAGGACGCCGCCGATGGCGAGGGCGGCGAGGACACCGAGCCGGGTGCGCGCCTCGGCCTGGCTGGCGTACTGGCCGTCGATGGCGAGATGGACGCCGGCGGGGAGGGCGGCGGAGACGTCGAGGCGCGCCCGGGCGTCGTCCACCGCTCCGACGAGGTCGCGCCCGACGGCGTTGGCCGAGACGACAATCCGGCGGAGGCCGTTCTCGCGCTGGATGAGGTTGGGGCCGGCGGCGAGCTCGAGGTCAGCGACCGCACCGAGCGTCACGACGCCGCGGGGAGAGGCGAGGGGAAGTTCGGCCATGGCGGCGAGGTCTGCGCGGACCTCGTCATCCAGCGCGAGTAGGAGGTCGTGCGAGCGGCCCTGGCGGAAGAGGGCGCCGAGGACGCGGCCACACAGGGCGGTCTCGGCCTGGCGGGCGACGTCGGCGGGCGTGAGGCCGGCGGCGGCGGCGCGGACGGGGTCGACGCGGACATGGACCTGGGGAATCTCGGTGACGGCCTCGACCTGGACGTCGGCCATGCCGGGCGTGGCACGGAGGACCTCGCCGACGCGGGCGGCGGCCTCGCGCAGGGCGGGAAGGTCATCGCCGAAGACCTTGACGGCTACCTGGGCCTGGACGCCGGAGAGGACGTGGTCGATGCGGTGGGAGAGGGGCTGACCGAGGCCGATGGCGACGCCGGGGAGGGTGGCGAGGCGCGCCCGGATGTCGGCCTCGACCTCCTTGCGCGAGCGCTCCGAGGGAGTCACGGCGAACTCGAGCTCGCTGACATTGGCCTCGAGAACGTGCTCGTCGTTCTCGGCGCGACCGGTGAGCCGGGCCACAGAGCGCACCTCGGGAATCTCCCGCAGCAAGGCCTCCGCCTGACGTCCAATGCGCGAGGACTCAGCGAGCGAGGTGCCCGGAGCGGCATTGAGGAAGACGGTGTAGGCGCCTTCGTTGAGCGCGGGAAGGAACTCGCGACCGAGACGGGTGGCGCCCCAGCCGGCGACGGCGAGGAGCAGGAGGACGCCGGCGCCGAGGGCGAGGGGGCGGGAGCGGGCGAGCTCGAGGGCCCGGCCCTGGAGCGACTGGACGGCGCGAACGAGGGGGCCGGGGTCGGGATGCTCGAGGCGACGGAGGCCCGGCAGGAGGAGCGCGCAGAGAGCGGGCGTGACGGTCAGTGAGACAAGCAGTGAGAGCAGGATGGCGACGATGTAGGCGAGGCCGAGGGGGGCGAAGAGGCGGCCCTCGACGCCCTCGAGGGCGAGGAGCGGGAGGAAGGCGAGGACGACGAGGCCGGTGGCGATGACGACGGAGCCGCGGACCTCGCGCGAGGCGGCGATGACGACGTCGGCCGCCGGCCGGGGCGCGGCCGACTGCCGGTTCTCGCGCAGGCGGCGGAAGACATTTTCGACGTCCACGATGGCGTCGTCGACCAGCTCGCCGATGGCGACGGCGAGGCCGCCAAGGGTCATCGTATTGATGCCGAGGCCGAGGAGCCCGAAGACGCCGAGGGTGGTGACCAGCGAGAGCGGGATGGCGACGAGGGTGATGGCGGTGGTGCGGAGGTTGAGGAGGAAGAGGATGAGGACGAGGGCGACGAGCAGGGAGCCGTCGCGCAGGGACTCGACGACGTTGGAGATGGCGCGCTCGATGAAGTCGGACTGGCGGAAGAGATCGGCGCGGATCTCGGCGCCGGCCGGGAGGCGGGCGCCGGCCTCCTCGGTCGCGCGCTCGATGGCGCGGGTGAGGGCGACAGTGTCGGCGCCGGGTTGGCGCTGGACGGCGAGAAGGACGGCGGGGGAGCCGTCGAGCCCGGCGTCGCCGCGCGAGCCGGGCGACGGCGCGAGGCGGACCTCGGCAAGGTCGCCGACGAGGAGGGGCGGCCGGCCGGGCTCGGCGCGGACAACGAGGCCAGCGAGGTCCTCGGCTGCGCGGGCGCGGGTAAGGATCCGAACAAGGCGCTCGGAGGGTCCGGTGGCCTGGAAGCCACCGGAAGCGTCGAGGCCCGCGCCCTCGAGCGCGTCCTCGAGCTCACGGAGGCCGACGCCGGCGGCGCGCAGCCGATAGGGATCGGCGAGGACCTGCCACTGCCGGCGATGGCCGCCGACCACGGTGACCTTGGAGATGCCGGGCACGGCGAGGAGGCGGGGGCGCAGCTCCCAGTCGGCGATGTCACGCAGCTCGCCCGGGTCGACCTTCCCGGAGGGTGAGACCAGGCCGAGGACGAGGATCTGCCCCATCAGGGAGGAGGCGGGGGCGAGGGTGGGCGCCACGCCCTCGGGAAGCGCGGCGCGCGCCTCCTGGAGCCGCTCGCTGACGGCGAGGCGTGCGGCGCGGGGGTCGGCGGACCAGGCGAACTCGACGTGGACGAGGGAGAGGCCGATGCCGGCGGAGGAGCGGACGCGCTCGACGCCGGGGGCGCCGGTGACGGCGCGCTCGATGGGGAGGTTGACGCGGGCCTCGACCTCCTCCGGCGCGAGGGAGCCCGCCTCGGTGAAGATGGTGACGGTCGGGCGGTTGAGCTCAGGGAAGATATCGACCGCCTGCCGGCGCAGGCCGAGCAGGGAGAGGACGAGGACGAGCGCCGCGGCGGCGACGACCGCGAGGCGATGTCGGACCGAGAGCCGGATGAGGGTATCGAGCATGGGCTCAGTGGCCGTGGCCGTGGTCGTCGGCGGGAGCGGCGGCGGCTCCGGCGAACTGAAGCTGGTAGGCGCCGCGGGTGGCAACGGACTCACCGGGAAGGACGCCGCGGACGACCTCAACCCAGCCGGCCTCGCGGTGCCCAAGTGCGACGGCGCGCCGCTCGAACTTACCGGGCTCAATCTCCACAAAGACGGCCTCGCGGCCAGGCTCGCCGACAACCGCGGCGAGGGGGACGGCGATGGCCGGGCTCGGTGCGCCGATGCGAATACCGACGCGGGCCGCCGCCCCGAGGTCCGAGGGCGCGGCACCCGCGAGGCTCACCTCGAAATCAAGCGCGGGCAAGGGACTGTCGGCGGCAGGGGCGACGAGTCGCACGACACCGGCGAGGACTCTGTCGCCCAGGCGCACGGATGCGGGCTGGCCAACGGCAATCGCGGGCAAGGGGCGAGCCATGGCGCGACCGCGGACGGCAAGGCGGGCAAGATCAGCCACCTCGGCTAGGTGCTGGCCGGCTTCTACGACCGAGCCCACGGGAGGAAGTTGACCAAGCAGCGTCCCTCCCATGGGCGCGGCGAGCGTGACCTTGCCAGCTCCGGCCACGAGAGGCTGAAGGACGAGGACGGGGGCGCCGGCGGCGAGCAGGGCGCCTGGATTAGCCTTAACCTCGAGGAGGCGAGCCGCCGTGGAGGGAGCAAGGACGGCGCGGGCGGCGGCGGCGGGCCGCACCATGCCGCGGAGCTCGGCCTCGGAACCGACTGGACGGACCTCGGCGGGGACAGTCGCCAGGGCGAGGTTGCGCCGGGCCTCGGGCCCGAGGACAACGGGGCCGACCTGGGCGGGGCCGGGCTGGGGTCCGTGGGCGTGGCCCTCGCCAGCGAGGGCGCCGGCGGCAAGGAGGAGGGGGAGGAGGCGGGATGTCATGGCTTATTGGATAAGGGCTTGCTCGAGACGGCCGCCGAGGGCCTCCTCGAGGCGGGAGCGGGCGCGGAGGGCCTCGAGACGTAGCTCGAGATCGCGGCGGCGGGCCTCGGCGAGCCTGCCGAGGCTTTCGGCGAGGTGAGGGAGGTCGACGAGGCCCTCGTCGAGCGCCTCCACGGCGGCCTCGGCGGCGCGGCGGCGCGCGTCCAGGGCGGCGGCCTGGGCCTCGACAGCGGCGACGGCCTCGCGGGCAGCGGCGAGGCGGCCTCGAATCTCGGCGGCGACGGCGTCGGGCGAGGCGAGCAGGGGATGGGCGCGGGCGGCGCGGACCTCGGCCTCGGCGGCCTCGGCGGCGGCGCGGCGGCGGCCGGGGACGGGCAGCTCGAGCGAGAAGCCGATGCCGACGCCCCAGGACTCGCCGTTGGCGCGTTGCTCGGCAAGGAGACCAAGCTCGGCCGGGGTGTCTGCCTCGGCGCGGGCGACGGCGCGGCGGCCGCGGGCGGCGGCCTCGCGGGCGGCGAGGGCGGCGCGAAGGTCGGAGCGATGCAGGGCGAAGTCGACCAGCGGGGCGGGGTCGGAGGGAAGCCCAACGGGGTTCGGCGCCGCGACCACGGGAGCGTCCGGCGAGCCGATACGGCGGGCGAGCGAGGCGGAGGCGTCGAGCCGCGCGGCCTCAGCGGCGGCGCCAGCGGCGCGGGCTTCCTGCCAAGCTGCCTCGGCCTGGGCGAGCGCGGCGGGGGAGAGGAGGCCGTCGGCGACGGCCGAGCGGACGCGGCGAAGGAGGTCGGCCGCCTCGGCCTCGCTGAGGCGCGAAAGGGCAAGCTGGGACTGGGCGGCCCAGAGGGCGACGTGGGATTGGAAGGTGTCGTTGAGGACGGCGATGAGGCGAGCCCGGCCGTCGGCTTCAGCGGCGGCGCGCTCGGCGGCGGCGTATTGCGCGCGCAGGCCGAGGTCGCCGCGGCGGAGAGGTTGGATGAGGCGCACCTCAGCGCCGCCCTCGCCGCCGAGGTCCTTGAGCTCGGCCTCGAGGCGGGGCGCGGCGCGCTGCTCGAGCGCGAGCGACTCAGCGAGGCGCAGGCGCAGGCCGGCGTCGGCGGCGAGGACGCCGGGGTGGTGACCGAGGGCCAGGCGCAGGGAATCGGCGACGGTGAGCTCAGCAGCGCCGAGCAAGGGGAGATGGCAAAGGAAGAGGAGGAGGTGACGCATGGCGGATTGACTCGCATTGGGCGCGAAGCCCCGGATGCCTCCGGGAACGGCAGGAAAATGGAGCCAGCGGCGCGCCGTCACCCTGCGCCGAGAACCCCGCCCCCGAGAGGGCGAACGCAGCGGTCAGATTAAGAGGGGGCAACAACCCGCCGTCCATGCCGCGGGTGGCGGTGGGGCGATCGGGATGTCGGGCCGGTGGGACTCCGGCAAGGCGATGGAGCAAAGGATGCGGACGAGGGACGGCGCCTCGAGGATGGCCCGGGCCGACTCGATGGAGGGAGCGGGCGGCATCGCCAAATCCACCGCGGCCGTCTCGTCGTGGGAATGGCAGGCGGCGCTGTCGCAGGGGGCGCCGTCGTCATCCCCGTGGCAGATGTCCACGGAGGAGCAATGGAAGACGCCCCTCAGCCAACCCTCGTGCTCCGCGGCGTGGCCGAGCACCGCTCCGAGGACAAGGAGCAAGGAGGCCGTGAAGAGGCGGGGGGCCCAGCGAGGCATTGGGAAAACGCTCTTCGGACGCCGAGGGGAGGCAAGGGAATTGAGCAAGGGGAGCGACGCCGGCCGCCCCGGCGTTTGGGATTGGAACGGACGCCCCTTTTCCCTGTTTAAAAGGCAACCCCATGAACCCCCTGAACCGCCGCACCTTCCTCGCCACGACGGCCCTGGCCGCCGCCTGGACCACCCTGCCCCGCGCCCTGGCCCAGAACGCCCCCTCGAACCGCCTCCGCGTGGGGGTGATCGGGGTGCGCAGCCGCGGCAACGAGCTGATGAACGACGTGGCCAAGCTGCCGGGCGTCGAGATCACCGCCATCTGCGACGTCGACAGCCAGGTGCTGGCCCAGCGCCTGAAGTCGCGCCCCAACGCCAAGGGCTACACCGACGCCCGGAAGATGCTGGAGGACAAGAACGTGGACGCCGTCATCGTCGCCACCCCCAACCACACCCACGCCCTCCTCGGCATCTGGGCCCTCGAGGCCGGCAAGCACCTCTTTGTCGAAAAACCCCTCTCGCACAACATCTGGGAAGGTCGCCAGCTGGTCGGCGCCGCCGCCAAGTTCCCCAAGCTGATCGCCCAGGCCGGCACCCAGAGCCGCTCCGGACCCGGCATTCGCGCGGCCCTGAAATACGTCCAGGAGGGCAACCTCGGCAAGATCCTCGTCTCGCGCGGCATCTGCTACAAGGCGCGCCAGTCGATCGGCAAGGCGGGCAAGACCGTCCATCCCGACCACATCGACAACAACCTCTGGCACGGCCCCGCCGAGATCCAGGAATCCGTCCGCACGGGCAGCTTCGGCCCTGTGCACTATGACTGGCACTGGTTCTGGAACTACGGCGGCGGCGACATCCTGAACCAAGGCGTGCACGAGGTCGACGTGGCGCGCTGGTTCCTCGGCGAGGACAGCCTCGCCCCCGCCGTCGCGACCGTCGGCGCCCGCATCGGCATGGACGACGCCGGCGAGACCCCCAACACCCTCGTCACCGTCCACGCCTACGCCAAGGCCCCCCTCGTCATGGAGGTCCGCGGCCTGCCGCGCGACGCCAAGCAGCGCGAGGCGGTGCTGACGGCGGTCAAGCAGAAGGACGGCTCGACCAAGGAGGAGAAGCGCATCCCCTGGGGCATGGACAGCTTCCGCGGCGTCGGCATCGGCATCGCCATCGAGTGCGAGGGCGGCGTGGTCCGCATCCCGGACTATGTCTCGGCCACCGTTGTCGACAAGGACGGCAAGGTCACCCAGCGCTTCGGCCGCTCCTCGGGCGACGCGAACAACCTCCAGGGCGGGGGCGGCAACGAGGGCCACCTGACCAACTGGCTCGAGTGCATCCGCTCGGGCAAGTCGGCCGACCTCCGCTCGACCATCCGCGACTGCCACCTCTCCACCTCGCTCGTCCACGCCTCCAACGTCGCCCTCCGCACCGGCGCCGCCCTTCCCCAGGGCGAGATCAGGGAGCGCATCAAGGCCAACGCCCACCTCGGCGAGGCCTTCGACCGCGCCGCCGAGCACCTGGCGAAGAACGGCTTCGCCGGCGCCAGGCTGCAGGTCGGCGCCCTCACCCTCGATCCCGCCACCGAGAAGTTCACCGGCGAGGGCGCGGAGAAGGCCAACGCCGACCTCATCGCCAAGCGCGAGGGCCGGGGCGAGTTCAAGATCCCGACCCACCTGGCCTGAGCGCCGAGCTTCCCCATGCGCAACCTGCTTCCCCTCCTCGTCGCGGCCGCCTGCGCCGCCGACCCCTCCGCCTGGCTGGGCGGCTCGACCCAACGGGGCGGCAAGGCCACCTATGAGCTGAAGGACGGCGTCCTCACCGGCACGGCCGCGGCCAAGACCCCCAACTCCTTCCTCTGCACGGACAAGACCTACGGGGACTTCACCCTGGAGTACGAGTTCAACGTCGACCCCCGCCTGAACTCCGGCGTCCAGATTCGCAGCAACGCCTACGACAAGGAGACCACCTTCACCGACGCCTCGGGCAAGCCGATCAAGATTCCCGCCAACCGGGTGCACGGCTATCAGGTGGAGATCGACACCGACCCGACCAACCAGGGCAACCGCCAGTGGACGGGGGGCGTGTTCGACGAGAGTCGCCGCGGCTGGCTCTTCCCCGGGGCGCTGGGCGGCGACAAGGCCGCCTTCAGCGAGCAGGGCCGGCGCCTGACCAAGGTCGGCGACTGGAACCACGTGCGCATCGAGGCCGTCGGCCCCCGCATCCGCACCTGGCTCAACGGCGAGCTGCGCGCCGACATCCTCGACGGCGCCACGCGCTCCGGCTTCATCGGCTTCCAGGTCCATTCCATCAGCAAGCCGGAGCTGGTCGGCACCCAGAACCGCTGGCGCAACGTCAAGCTGGCCGAGGTCGCGCCCAACACCCTGACCAAGGGCGAGCGGGACGAGGGCTGGACGCTGCTCTTCGACGGCGCCTCGACCGAGGCCTGGAAGTCGGCCCGCGCCGACACCTTCCCCGCCAAGGGCTGGCAGGTCGCCGACGGCGTCCTCTCCGTCCTCAAATCCGGCGGGGGCGAGTCGACCAACGGGGGCGACATCGTGACCAAGCGGACCTTCCGCGCGTTCGAGTTCATGGTCGACTTCCGCATCACCGAGGGAGCCAACAGCGGCATCAAGTACTTCGCCCAGCCCCTGCTCAACAAGGGCGCCGGCTCGGCCTTCGGCCTCGAGTTTCAGATCCTCGACGACGCCCGCCACCCCGACGCCAAGCAGGGCCGCGACGGCAACCGGACCATCGGCTCGCTCTACGACCTGATGACGGCCTCGAGGGACAAGCAGCCCGCGCCCATCGGTGAGTGGAACCACGCGATTGTCCGCACCTCGGCCGACGGCCTAAAGGTCGAGCACTGGCTCAACGGCCGGCTCGTCGTCAGCTACGACCGCAGCACCGAGGAGTTCCGCGCCCTGCGGGCCAAGAGCAAGTACGCCGCGCCCCAGTTCGGCAAGGACTTCGGCGAGTGGAAGGAAGGCACCCTGCTCCTGCAGGACCACGGCGACCGGGTCGACTTCCGCAACATCAAGGTGCGCGACCTCGGGGGGAAATAGGCCGACCTCAGGAGACCACCAAGCCCCCGTTACGGGGGCTTTTTTTTGCGCCGCGGGTAGGGACTTGCGGAACCGCCGCTGCCAATGGAAGGTCATCTGTCCCTTACCCCCCGTGAAAGCCCTCCTTGCCCTCCTGCTCACCCTGCCTGCCCTCGCTGACGCCCAGACCCGGACGCTGTTCGACGGCAAGACCCTCGCCGGGTGGGAGGGCGACGCCAAGGTCTGGCGCGTGGTCGACGGCGCGATCGCGGGCGGGAGCCTCGACCGCCAGCAACCCCGCAACGACTTCCTGGTCACGACCGAGTCCTTCGGCGACTTCGAGCTGAGCTTCGAGGTGCGCCTGCGCGGCACGGGGTTCGTCAACTCCGGCCTGCAGTTCCGCTCCGAGCGGGTTCCCAACAACCACGAGATGCGGGGCTACCAGGCGGACATCGGTCCGGGCTGGTGGGGCAAGCTCTACGACGAGTCGCGCCGCAACCGCGTGATCGCCGACCTACCCGCCCCGCTGAAGTCGGTGCGCGAGGGCGAGTGGAACCGCTACCGCGTGGTCGCCCGCGGCGCCCGCGTCCGCGCCTGGGTCAACGACGAGCCGGCGTTCGATTTCACGGAGCCGCAGGCCGACATTCCCCGCGCGGGCCGAATCGGCCTCCAGCTGCACGGCGGGGGCAAGGCCTTGGTCGAGTTCCGCAACCTGCAGCTGACGCCCCTGGCCGCTGCGCCGACCGCGCCCCCGCCCCCGGCCGCGCCAGCCGCCTCGCCCCTGACCGCCCAGCAGCAGCTGGCGACCTTCTCCCTGCCGCCGGGCTACGTGATTGAGCTCGTGGCCGAGGAGTCGGAGGGCATCGGCAAGTTCGTCACCGCCGAGTGGGACCTCCGCGGGCGTCTCTGGACCACCACGGCGCTGGAATATCCGGTCGACGCCAACGAGGCGCCCGCCGCCGCGGCCGCGCTCTACGCGTCGAAGGCCAGGGACAAGGTGCTGGTCTTCGACAAGTCGGAAGGCCCCGGGCCCCACGCGCCCAGGGTCTTCGCCGAGGGCCTGGCCATCCCGACCGGCATGCTGCCCTACCGGGGCGGCGCGATTGTCCACCACGGCACGGACATCGTCCGGCTCGAGGACGCCGACGGCGACGGGCGGGCGGACAAGCGGACGGTGCTCCTGAGCGGCTTCGGGGTCCAGGACTCCCACCTCCTGCCGCACCAGTTCACGCGCGCGCCGGGCGGCTGGATCTGGATGGCCCAGGGCGCCTTCAACTACGGCAAGGTGCGGACAACCTCCGGCAAGGAGACGAAGTTCGACCAGACGCGCATGGCGAAGTTCAGGCCCGATGGCTCGGACTTTGACATCACGAGCAACGGGCCGTGCAACATCTGGGGACTCGTGCTGACCGACGAGGGCGAGTCCTGGATCCAGGAGGCGAACGACTTCGGCTACCCCCTGATGCCCTTCCACGAGTACGGGAACTACCCGGGTTGCTCCAACGGGCTGTGGAAATCCTACGCACCCGAGTTTCCCGCCACGGCGCGCGACTTCCGCATGGGCGGGACCGGCCTGAGCGGCCTGGCCTGGGCCGACCCCGGGCGCTGGCCCGCGGACACCGCCGGCCTCGTCTGGGTGGCCAATCCCATCACGCGGAAGATCCAGTCGGTGCGCGTGACGCGCGAGGGCGCGGGCTACGACTACGAGCTTGGGCCCGAGCTGGTGCTGTCGTCCGACCCGTGGTTCCGTCCCGTCGCCCTGCGCAACGGCCCGGACGGCTGCCTCTACATCGTCGACTGGTACAACAAGATCATCAGCCACAACGAAGTCCCCCGCAACCACCCGGAGCGCGACAAGGTCCGGGGGCGCATCTGGCGCGTGCGGCACCAAGACCACGCCCCGCTGCCGACGGTGGACTTCGCCGCGCTGCCGCCCGCCCAGCTCATCGGCCACCTCGGCACCGCCTCGCTGGGCCGCACCCATCTCGCCTGGCAGGCGATCGTCGACCGCAACCTCGCCCAGCTGGAGCCCGCCCTCCGCGCGCGCCTGCTGGACGCCAAGCTGCCGGCAGGGCAGCGCATCCCCGCGCTCTGGGCGCTGGAGGGGCTGGGCGTGCGCGACCTCGACCTGATCGCCAAGCTGCGCGCCGACGGCAACCGCAACGTGCGACGCGAGGCGCTCCGCGCGCTCGGCGAGTTCCCCGCGGAGCAGGCCAAGGCGGTCGTCGCCCTCGCCGCAAAGTCGGCGGACGACGCCGACCCCACCGTGCGCCAGGAGGTCATCAAGCTGGCGGGCCGGCTGGCGGCGGCCTCGCCGGCGGCAATCGACCTGCTGGTGCGACAGGCCAAGCCGTCGCTGCCCGGCCCGATGGGCGAATCGACGCAGCGAAAGCGCCCCATCCCCGTCGGCGCAGCCTACGACCGGGAATTCGAGCGCTTTCTGGTGCGCCTCTTCCTTGAGCCGATTCCCGACAAGCTGGCATCCTACCTCGACCAGGACCGCCGGGCCGACCTTGATCCCGAGTCCGAGATGTGGGCGACGCTCGCGCTGGGGCCGGATCGCGCCGGCCCGCGGGTGGTCGGCCTGCTGGGCAAGCTGGGGCGCGAGCCCTCGCGCGAGGAGCTGACCGCCCTGCTGCGGGCGGCGGACAACCCCGCCGCGGCCCAGTCCCTGCGGCAGGCGCTGCTCGAGGGCGAGGGCCAGGCCCGCGTGGCCGCGGCGCTGATCGCGGCGAAGTCGCAGCTCGACGCCGCGAAGGTCGCCCCGCTGCTCGCGCCCGCGGCGAAGGCCCTGTTGGCGCGAGGCGGAGAGGCGGCGTCCCGCGGGCTGGCCTTAGCCGAGGCCTTCGCGCTGCGCGCGGCGGAGCCGGAGCTTTCCGCGCTGCTTTCGGACCCGGGCCGCGGGGCCGAGCACGCCGCGGCGCTGCGCGCCCTGGCGAGTTTCGGCGGCGGGGAGGTCGAGACCTTGGCGCGGCTTGCGACCGGTGGCGACGCCGCGGTTCGCAGCGAGGCGCTGATGACCCTGGCGGCCAACGCGAGGCCGGGGGCGCCGGCGGCGCTGATCGGGATTTGGGGGAAGCTGGATGCGGCGGCGCGCGAGCGGGCGCTGGAGCGCCTGAGCCAGTCGGCGGCGGGGTCGGCGGCCATCCTGGGCGCCGCGCTCGAGGGCAAGGTGCCGACCGAGGCGCTCACCGGCGCGGTGATCGAGCGCCTGCAGGGCTTCCTCGCCGCGGATGCGCGGCTTGAGCAGCTGCTGGCCAAGGTGGCGGACCGGTTCCGCCCGGCCGCCGTGCTGGACGGCACCGACTCGGCCCAGGCGCCGCTGGGGGTGCGCCTCGACGGGGCCTTCACGGTCGAGACCTGGGTCTGGCTCGAGCCCGGCATCTCGAACGTCGACGGCATCCTCGGGCAGGACAGGCTGCTCGACATCAACTTCGCCGGGGCGCTGCCGCGGGTCTACCTCTTCCCGCCGCGCAACGACGTGGTGATCGCGAAGAAGCCGGTCTCGGCCGGGCACTGGACGCACCTCGCGTTCACCCGCGACGCGCAGGGCCGGTGGTCGATTTACCAGAACGGCGAGCATGAGGCGACGAGCGGGCCCACGGACCTCCGGGTGCTCGAGCCCTCGCTGGCCTGGACGGTGCCCAGGGGCAGCCTGCACGGCGCGCTGGCGGAGTATCGCATCTGGAGCCGGGCGCGCACGGCGGAGGAGATCCGGGCCGGCTTCGACCGGGCGATCGACCCCTCGGCGCGTCCGAAGGACCTGATTTTCCTCGGCTCGGGGAAGGAAGGCTGGCCCAAGGCGGCCGGCATCCGCGCGGCCCTTCGGCAGGACCCCCCGCCCATCCTGGGCAGGGAAGAGGCGGAGCGCCTCGACGCGGCGTTCGCGCGCTGGGGCAAGCTCATCCGGGAGGAGGGCGGGGACCCCGCCAAGGGCAAGGCCTTGGCCGCGCTTTGCCGCGCCTGCCACCTGATCAAGGGCGAGGGCGTGGCGATGGGGCCGGACCTGAGCGGCGTGGGCGCGATGGGCCACGACGCCATCCTGCGCAACCTGCTGACGCCCAACGCGGCCTATGAGCCGGGTTACCGCATCTTCCGCGTGACGACCAAGGCGGGCGCGCTGCACGAGGGCTTCCTCGCGGCGGACACCCCGGAGGCCGTGGTGCTGAGGCTGACGGGCGGGGCGGAGGTCCGGGTCGCGCGGGGCGACATCGCCGCGACGCGCTGGATCAACCGCTCGCTGATGCCCGCGGGCCTGGTGGAGAGCCTGCCGGACGAGCAGGCCCGAGACCTCCTGGCCTACCTGAAGTCGCTGCGCTGACCGCCGGAGGCGGGCGTCACTTTGCGGAGAGCCCGCGCAGCCAGCTGACCCAGGTGGCGGGGAGGCTGCGCATCTGGGCGCCGCGGATCACCTTGTCGAGGTAGGTCCGCGAGGGAAGGTGGGGGCCGGTGGGGTTGACCACGCGGTAGAGCTGGATCTCGAGGGGGCAGTCCTCGATGCCGCCCTCCCAGACGGTGGCGCGGGCGCGGCGGTAGGCGGAGCCCTCGGCGTCGTCGAGGCGGACCCAGTCGGCGACGGTCAGCTCGTAGACGAAGCCCCAGACGCCGCGGCCCTGGTCGTCGGGCACGACGTCGGCGGAGCCGCCGCCCCAGGTCGCGCTCGGGTGGTTGAAGGCGAGGGTGTGCAGGGGAAGGAAGGCCTTGCCGCGGGGCTGGGAACCGGGGCAGCGCCGCTCCATCTGGCTGGCGTCCAGATTCGAACCGTAGGCGAAGTAGAACCGGCTCATCGGGCCGCACAGTCTCGGCGGAGGCAGCCGCCTCCGCAAGCGGGAAGGGGTTTGCCCCCGTGAACTTTCCCGACTAGTCGGTTTTTCCAAGACAATGCGCCGCGCCTTCCTCCTGCTCCTCTCCCTGGCCCTCGGGCCGGGGGCCGTCCTGCCCGCCGCCCCAGCGGTCATCGAGGGCAAGTGGACGAACCAGGCGAGCGGGCGGGTGGTGCCGTTCCGGGCCCGCGTGCCCGAGGGCGAGGGCAAGCGGCCGACCGTCCTGATTTCCCACGGGCTGGGCGGGAGCCTCGATGGGATGGAATACCTCGGCGACCACTGGGCCCGCCAGGGCTACCTGGTGGTGCACCTCCAGCACCCGGGGTCCGACTCCAGCATCTGGATGGGCATGGTGCTCAACCGCGAGGAGACGCTGAAGGCGGCGACCTCGGTCGAGGAGTTCACGGCCCGCGTGAGGGACGTGCGGCTCGCCCTGGAGCGCCTGCGGGCCGAGCCCGCCCTCGCCGCGCGGCACGACAGCGGCGAGGTGGCGATCGCGGGGCACTCCTACGGGGCGCGCACCTCGATGGCCCTTTCCGGGGAGCGCTTCCCCGCCGCGCCCAACGCCGACTTTGCCGATCCGCGGATCCGCGCGGCCATCGTGCTCTCGCCCCCGCCCGTGTCCGGCCGCGAGCGCTTCAGCGCGATCGGCATCCCGCAGTTCCACTGGACGGGCACGAGGGACATCACGCCGATCGAGGAGAGCCAGGATCCGGCGCTCCGCTTGGCGCCGTTCCGCGAGTCGACCAATCCCTCGAGCTACCTGGTGGTGCTGGACGGGGCGGACCACATGGCGTTCTCGGGACGGATGCCGGGGAGCCCGGCGAGGCGCGAGAACTACCGTCGCTGGCACGCGCAGATGGCGGAGGCCACGACGAGGTTCCTGGACGCCACGCTCAGGTCCGACCGCAAGGCCAAGGCCTGGCTGGACGGCGACGGGCTGAGGTCGCTGATGGGCAAGACGGACGTCGTGGAGCGGCGTCCGTGAGCCTCAGAACCGCCGCGTGAGGCCGAGAAAGGCGGCGCGGGGCGGGCTGGGGTAGCCGATGGAGGCCAGCTCGGCGTCGTCGCCGGTCAGGTTCTCGACGCGGAGGGTGAGGTCGGTGCGGCGGTCGAGGGCGTGGCGGATCCAGAGGCGGGCCTGGAAGGCGTGGGCGAGGTCGACCCGGGCGCCGGTGGAGAAGTCGAAGTCCTCTCGGCCGTGGAGCCAGACGGCGCCGAGGCCGAGCGTGGTCGAGGCGGAGGGACGGTGCTCGACGGAGAGGCCGAGGGCGAGGTCGGGCCGGCGGAGGAGGCGCTCGCCGGGCTGGACGAGGCCGAGGAGGGCGCTTTCGGCCACGGCCTCGAGCCAGGTGGCGGAGCCGCGCAGCTTCCAACCGAGGGCGGGGGTGGCGTCGACGCCGGCCTCGACGCCGCGGGTGGTGGCGCGGCCGATGTTGAAGGTCCTGTAGTTGTCGCCCGGGTCGTAGTCGATGAGGTCGGTCAGGCGGTTCTCGAAGGCCACGAGGGTCCAGCCGGTGCCGAGGGCGCCGGCGGGTCGGCGGCGGAGGCCGACCTCGGTCGAGCGGTTGCTCTCGGGGCGCAGGGGGGCGCCGCCCGAGGTGCCGTAGGCGAGGTCGTTGGGGGCGGGGGCGCGGAAGGCGGTGGCGAGGCGGACGTGGGCGGTGAGGTCCTCGCCGAGGGCGCGGGTCCAGGCGACCTCGCCGGTGGTCTTGCCCCCGAAGTCGGTGAAGCGGTCGCGGCGCGCCCCGAGGGTCAGGCGGTCGTGGGCGCCGATCCGCCACTCCGCCCTGCCCCAGAGGCCGGCACCCTCCTGGGTGTCGGCCCACTCGAGGGAGAAGGGATCGAGGGCGAGCTGGTCGAGGACGGCGCGCTCGTAGGTGACGCCGCCCGAGAGGGTGAGATTGCCCGCCTTGGTCTCGGCGAGGGCGGTGAGCTCGTCGCGGAGGACAAGGAAGCGCTGGTGGTAGAGGAAGGGGCCGAAGAAGTTGGCGCCGTCGACGAAGCTGGTGACCGCGGTCTCGGAGCGCGACCAGAAGGCCTGGGCGCGGAGGTCGCCCCGGCGGAGCGAGAGGCCGGGCGAGAGGAGCCAGCCGCTGTCGCGCTGCCAGTCATTCGGGTCGTCGCCCGAGGGACCGCGCTGGCCGGGAAGGCCGGCGAGGGCGCGGTCGGCGGAGAGGACGAGGTCGGCGGAAAGGTCGGGCCCGAGGCGGTGGACGGCCTTGCCGGAGAAGGCGGCGGACTCGCGGCGCGAGTTGCCGCGCCAACCGTCCTCGCGCGAGGCGCTGAGGTCGCCGACCCAGCCGAGGTCGCGGCCGGCGCGCTCGAGGAGCGAGAGGGAGAGGCCGGCGCGCCCGAACGACCCGCCCTCGGCGCCGAGGGCGACGCCCGCGTCGGCGGCGAGCGGGTCGCGCAGGCGGAGGTCGACCACGCCGCCGAGGGCGTTGGCGCCGTAGAGGCTGGAGGTGGCGCCGCGGTGGACCTCGACGGAGGCGAGGCCTCCGAGGCGGTAGCGGCCGGGCTCGTAGCTGCCGGAGAAGCCGGGGCTGAGGCGGCGACCGTCGAGGAGCAAGGCGGTGTGGTTGGAGCTGGTGCCGCGGGTGAACAGGGAGGTCTGCGAGCCCTCGCCGGCCTGGCTGAGGGCGACGAGGCCGGGGAGGTCGCCGAGGGCGGCGGCGAGGTCGCGCCGGCCCTGCTCGGCGAGGTCCTCGCCGTCGATGCGCGTGACGGAGGGCGAGGCGGTCGAGGCCGGGCGCGGGAGGCGGGCCTCGACGACGACGGTCTCGGGCAGCGCCGCGAGCGCCTGGCCGGCGGCGAGCAGGAGGGCGAGGGTCGGGCGCATCGGCCCAAGGATGGGCGGAGGCGGCTGGAGGCAAGGAAAAGGGGCTGGCGGAGCGGGCGGTTTTTCTTTGTCATACGGCATGTCCTCGCAGACGCAGCGGCAACCGGACCACGGCGCGGTGCGCCAGTTCTCGGTCTTCGTCGAGAACAAGGTCGGGCGCCTGAGCGAGCTGATCGAGTCGCTGGCCAAGGCCGACGTGCACATCCTGGCGATGTGCCTGGTCGACAGCACGGACTCGACGATCATCCGGATGGTGCTGGACCAGCCCGAGGCCGGCGAGCGGGTGATGGACGAGCACCAGTTCGCCCATGACGTCAACGGCGTCCTCGCCCTCGAGCTGCCCTCGGAGGCGAGCCTGAAGGAGGTGGCGGACATCCTCCTGCGCGCCGAGATCAACATCCTCTATCTCTACCCCTTCCTCTTCCGCCCCTCGGGCCGCTGCGGCCTCGTGCTGCGGGCCGACGACCAGGACCTGGCCGGGGCGGTGCTGCAGCGCCACGGCATCACGGTGCTGGGGCAGTCGGATTTAACGCGCTAACGCGCGAGCGGGGATGCGGTGAGGCGGCGACCGCGGTGTCAGCGGCACACACTTGCTTCGCTCGACCGGAAGGGAGAACTGCAAGGACGGGGGAGGGGGTTAAAAGGATGAGGCGGTTTCGGAGAAACCGCCCTACCCGAGGCAGCGAGCGCCGGTGAGTTCTCGCCCGCGGACGCCGCTGTCACCGCAGACGTCTCACCACTCGAAGCGGTCGCCCTTGCGGAGGTCCTTGGCGAACTGCACGAGGATCTGGACGAGCTGTTCGACGACGCGGAGGTCGACGATCTCGCCGGGGGTGTGCATGTAGCGGAGGGGGATGGAGACGAGGCCGCAGGCGACGCCGGCGTTGGCCATCTGGATGGCGCGGGCGTCGGTGCCGGTGGGCCGGGGCTCGGCCTGGATCTGGTAGGGGATGTCGAGCTTCTCGGCGGCGGCGACGAGGCGGTCGAAGACGAGGGGGTTGATGTTGGGGCCGCGGCCGATGACGGGACCGCCGGAGAGGGCGAAGCGGCCGAACTTGCGGTTGTCGGCGTCGGGGTGGTCGGTGGCGTGGGTGACGTCGACGGTGATGGAGACGTCGGGGTTGACGCCCTGGGCGGCGACCTGGGCGCCGCGGGTGCCGATCTCCTCCTGGGTGGTGGCGACGGAGACGACGCGGGCGGCGAGGGCGCGCTCGCGGCTGAGGCGGAGGAAGGCCTCCATGACGGCGTAGGCGCCGGCCTTGTCGTCGAAGGCGCGGGCGACGGCGAGGCTGCCGCGCAGCATCTCGGGTCCGTCGACATAGACGACGGGGTCGCCGATGCGGACGACGGAGAGGGCCTCGGCGCGGTTGGCCACCCCGATGTCGATCCACATGTCATGCCGCTCGGGCACCTTGCGCCGGTCCTCGGGGGACATGAGGTGGACGGCGCGCTTGCCGGTGACGCCGAGGACGGGGCCGTGCTTGGTCAGGATGTGGACGCGGCGGCCGGAGGGGATGACCTGGTCGTGGCCGCCGAGGAAGTCGAAGTAGAGGTAGCCCTTGTCGTCGACGTGCGAGAGGATGAGGCCGATCTCGTCGATGTGGCCGGCGAGGAGGAGGGTGGGGCCGCCCTTGCCCGCCGTCTCGGCGATGCGGTTGCCGATGCGGTCCTTGCGATAGACCTTGGCGGCCTTGGCGACGTGCCGGTCGACCACCTGCTGGGCGGCGAACTCATGTCCGGTGGGGGACTTGGCCTCGAGGAGCTCCCGAAGGAAGGGAGGGTACTCGACCTTGGCGTTCTTGGCGGGCGAGGGCTTGGAGGGGGATTTCTTGGCCATGGGGATTCCCTTAAAAAACAGCGCCCACACGGGGGCAACCCTGAATCGGAAGCCTTGGCGCTTGCGTCCACGGTCAGGATGCGGAGACTAGCCGAATGGAACGCCCCGCCATCCCGCCGGACCCAGCTCTGGCGGCTCTGGCGGGTACCGAGGGAGCGATGCGGAGGATGTCATGGCTCGCGGTTGCCGGACTCGCCTTCTGGATGCTCGTCCTGCTCGTGCTCGGCCTGATGCTGTCGCAAGCTAGCGTGAAGAAAGGCGAATTCTCCCTGGGCATGGCGGCATTCAACTGGTCCATCCTCGGCGTGCCGGTCCTCCTCCACATCTGGCCGATCGCCAACCTGCGCCGGGCGGCCAAGGCGCTCGCGGTCTTCGCCTCCGCCCCCTCGGAGGCCGGCGCGGCCGGGGCGCTCCGCGCCCAGCGCCTCTACTGGCGTGCGGCGGGCATCAGCCACCTGATCATCGTCCTCTGGTTCATTGTCCTTGCGGCCCTATGGTTCGCGAGCTGACCCCTCGCAAAGACCCAAACCGATGTCACACGCCCCTATCCACGCCGAGCTGAGAGGCATGCGCCCCTGGGTCCTCCTCATGGGCATTGTCGCCCTGGTGCTCCTGTCCTGCTGGCTGGTGTTCGGGGCAATGGGGACCGTCGCCCTGCTCAATCCCCAGGTGACCGGTGAATGGACGCCCTACATGTCCGGCCTGCTGCTCGGCCTGGTCGCCCAGCTCGCGCTCATCGCCCTGGGCGCCCTGATCCCGTTCATCAACCTCGTCCGCCACGCCCTCCTGATCGGCCAGCTCGACGAATCCAACCCGTCGACGCTCCGCCGCACCCTGGAGCTGAACCTGACCTTCTGGAGGCAGGCCGAGTGGCTCGCGTGGGCGGTGACCTGGCTCATCGCCTACTACGTGATCGGCGGCATCCTCGGCGTCACGATGGGGCTCATGACGCCCGCCTGACCAACCGAGGCGGGCTTTTGACAAGCGCGGACAAGGCGCTTCCCCTACCCTATGCCTTCCCCGGCGATTGCCTGGTTCCGACTCGACCTCCGCCTGGCGGACAATCCCGCGTTGCGCGCCGCGCTCGACCATGGGGGACCGGTTGTGCCGGTCTACATCCACGACCCCGAGGCGGAGGGTGATTGGCGGCCCGGAGGCGCCTCGGACTGGTGGCTGCACCACGCGCTCGAGGACCTGGCGGCCCAGCTGGCCAAGGCGGGGAGCCCGCTGGTCATCCGGCGCGGTCCTGCCGAGCGCGAGCTGCTCGCGCTCGCCAAGGAGACAGGTGCGGACGCGGTGTTTTGGAACCGCCGCTACGAGCCGCGCGTGCAGGCGAGGGACGCCTCGGTCAAGCAGGCGCTGCGCGCGGCGGGGCTGAAGGCGGAGTCGTTCAACGGCGGGCTAATCCACGACCCCAACCAAGTGAGGAACCTCTCGGGCAAGCCCTTCCAGGTCTTCACGCCGTTCTGGAAGCACTGCCTGGCGCACGTGGAGTTCGGCAAGCCGCTGCCCGCGCCGCGCGCGCTGCCGGCTCCGGCCAAGGCCCCGAGGTCCGAGACGGTCGCGTCGCTCGGGCTGTTACCGCGGATTCCCTGGGACAAGGCGATGGGTGAGGCGTGGGACCCGACGCGCAAGGGCGCGGAGGCGAGGCTGAGGGGATTCCTCGGCGGGCCGGTCGGGGACTATGGCGATGCGCGCGACCTCCCGGATGTGGATGGAACCTCGCGCCTCTCGCCCTACCTGCACTTCGGCCAGATCTCGCCCCGCGAGATCGTGGCGGCGGTGGACGCCGCGGGCCTCTCCGCCCGCAAGGGTCCGATGAAGTTCGTCGCGGAGGTCGGCTGGCGCGAGTTCGGCCACCACCTGATCCAGCATTTCCCGGGGACGACGGACGAGCCCCTGCGCGCCGAGTTCAAGTCCTTCCCCTGGAGGAAGGACAAGGCGCTGCTGCGCGCCTGGCAGAAGGGCCGGACGGGTTACCCGATCGTGGACGCGGGGATGCGCCAGCTGTGGGAGACAGGCTGGATGCACAACCGCGTGCGGATGATCGCGGCGTCGGTGCTGGTGAAGCATTTCCTCCAGCCTTGGCAGGACGGCGCCGCATGGTTCTGGGACACCTTGGTCGACGCCGACCTGGCGTCCAACACCCTCGGCTGGCAATGGGCGGGCGGATGCGGCGCGGACGCCGCGCCCTACTTCCGCGTGTTCAATCCCGTGCTACAGGGGGAGAAGTTCGATCCCAAGGGCGACTATGTGCGGCGCTTCGTCCCGGAGCTGGCCAAGGTGCCGGCGGCCTGGATTCACAAGCCCTGGGAAGCGCCGGCCGACGTGCTCGCCGCGGCGGGGGTGCAACTGGACAAGACCTACCCGCGCCCCCTGGTCGGACTAGCCGAGGGAAGGGACCGGGCCCTGGCGGCCTTCGAGCGGCTGAAGGCGGGGATGTGAATTGTGCTGGGAGCACAGGGGCACGGCGGCACAGGGGCGCCGGGGCCTGAGGGCCCCGGAAAGGGGCACGGGGGCACAGGGGCTCAGGGGCACGGGAGGGAGAGTGATCACAGGGGCTCAGGGGAGCCGGGGCACGGACTGAGAAGACGGGGCACGGGGGGGGGCAGCCGCCGAAGCGGTGTTAGCGGTGACCGCGGTGACGTTGGGCGAAGGAGCCGGGTGGGTCAAAGCGCGGAGGACGAGGCAGAGGAACCGCAGAATCAGGGCTTCATCACGGAAAGCCCGAAGGTGATGGCCCATGCATCAGAAAGGGGCATGCGCTTGAGCTCATGGCCGGCTCCCCAGGAGTCGGTGTATAGAACTTCCGAGGTCTTCGCGTTGTATCCAATGATGAGCCTCATGTGGCCGCCGTTGGCCTGAGGGAGCCCCTGCTCGGGAACGATTCCGAGTTGAACGCACCAGATAAGCGGATCGGCGCGATCAATCGACTCCCGGACCTGCCTCTCCATCCGGGCGAGGCCGGCGCGATCAGCCTTCCTCACCGCGACGAGCTGTCCGCGGTCGAGGGAGTCGAGCATTTGATAGAACGCGTAGGGATGCTGCTCAAGCTGGGACGGGACGGGCACGCCCCCCTTCCTCTTGCCCGCCTTGGCATAGTCGCGGATAATTTCCCCGATGAAGCGCGGGTCGACTGCCGACAGATGGATTTGGTAACGCAGGCCCAAGCGCGAGGCGACCCGCTTCATCTGCTCCTCGAACTTCTGGCTGCTCGTGCCTTGTTCGGTTTGGCAGGCCTGGGCCAGCTCGTGCTGGTCGACATCCCGTCCATAGTAGCGCAACACCCTCTCAGAGGTAGCGACGGCGCAATACCCCTTCTGGCCTTGGTCAACCATGGGAACAGTGGCAATCCACCGATCGCCCGTGTCACTGGAGCGAAGTTGCTCAGCTGGAATCCATTTGGCAGGGCGGGGAGTCGAAAGACTGCGGACGAGGGCGGGGCCAATCACAACACGGGCAAATTCGGGACGATAAGCCTGCCCGCGCGAGGCATTGGCGCGGGTGCTGCTCCATTCGAGGCGAATCTGTCCGGCAGGACACTTCCAGGAAAGGGCCTTCGCCCTCACAACCGCCGAGGCTACCCCGGGTGAGACCCCCTTGCCGTAAGCCTTGGTGAGGGCGACAACCAGGGACTCGACCATGCCATCGAACTTCTCCTCTGAAATCACGCCGCTATCACCCACGGAATACACGACCAAGGTGAGTTCATTGCCAGTCTTGTCAAAACGCATGACCGCATCGACCAAGGGAAATCCCTCAAAAACCGGCGCCTCCTGCTCCGGCAGCCGACGCGCCTCGACACGCGCCGACTCGCGAGCCGCCGAAGTGAATTCAAACCTGGAATTTCGCGCCACAAACTCATCGGGAGACACCGTCGAGAGGGCAGAGTCCAAGGCGAGGGTGCCCAGGTTGCGAGGCCCGGACAATGCTGCAGTCTGCGCGTGGGAATCAATCGCAGCCGAGACAACCATCGCAAGGCACAGAATGACCGCACGGGCAGGCAGGGGGGCAAGGGCGAATCGGTAGCGCATGCGCATCAAGTGGATATCCGGTCACTCGTGACATCAAGACTAAGCTATTCTAAACTTTATAACAATACCGGCAGTTACCAGGAACGACTCCGGACCAGGGAAGGGACCGGGCCCTGGCGGCCTTCGAGCGGCTGAAGGCGGGGATGTGAGTTATCAGGGGCACGGGGGCACGGGGGCACAGGGGCTCAGGGGCGCCGGGGCCTGAGGGCCCCGGAAAGGGGTACGGGGGCACAGGGGCTCAGGGGCGCCGGGGGCTGGGGGCCCC
>Ga0315903_10002253_pt1 | contig 28672 bp, 28 predicted proteins | sample LakEriMetagenome_7_FD_203524 | JGI IMG/M metagenome (GOLD analysis project Ga0315903, IMG submission 203524) | Freshwater fungal communities from buoy surface, Lake Erie, Ohio, United States - Buoy 2 MA119 | ecosystem: Environmental > Aquatic > Freshwater > Lake | place: USA: Lake Erie, Ohio... | reverse complement strand
TAAGAAGTCAAGCATAAATCAGGCCTTGGCGTCATTCGAATCGCAGAAATGGCCGGCCGCGAAAAGACTCAAGTTTCAAGAGCCTTAGCCACCTTGGCCGAACAAGGCCTGGTCGATCGCGATCCCAACACCATGTTTTATCGCCTGGGCTGGCGACTTTATGCATTAAGCGCCCAGACTTTTGAAGCGCACCTAACTTCTGTAGCTGCGCCTTATCTGCGCCGCCTGGCCGAACTTGCTCAAGAGACAACTCACTTATGCGTTCTTCGTCATGATGAAGTACTTACTCTTTCTACTGCGGCACCAGCCCATGGCTTTCGCGCAGTATGGGAGGGGTTAACTTCTCCGGCACCATCTACTTCGGCAGGACGAGTTTTACTATGCGAATGGGATGAAACCAGTCTTGCTGCAAAGTGGACACCTGAAGCGCTCGCAAGTGTGATGGGGCAACGTATTTTTAAATCTACCGAAGAGCTTTCCGATGAGTTAAAGAAAGTACGCCAACAGGGATTTAGCGTTGTAGATGAGGAGTTTGAAATAGGAGTGGTGGGTTGTTCTGCTCCAATAAGAGATGCATCAGGGCGAATTGTTGCTGCTCTCAATATCGGTGCTCCTAAAGCTCGTCTCGAATCCAAGTTAGACCAAGCAGCACGCCTTACGCGTAAGGTCGCAAACGAACTCTCGCAAACACTCTATTCACCCAGTTAAGAGCCATGATTCACCCGTGCCAATTGAGCAATCTCGTCGCATAAAGGTCGTTGAGGTGTGTAGATTTCTGCTAATTCAACGGAGGGCACATTTGTGACGCAACGCCATATTTACCCATTTACTTTTGGTGACATGTCACAAAAAGATTTACTGGGTGGCAAGGGTGCAAACCTGGCCGAGATGGTTCGTATCGGATTGCCAGTTCCTCCAGGATTTACGATTGCAACAACTGCGTGCCGTGAATATTTAAAGACCGGTCAGTTTCCAGATGGTCTCCGCAAAGAGATTACCGATTCACTGTCAGCTCTCGAAAAAGAGTTAGGCAAAACCTTTGGTGGCGTAAAAAACCCACTCCTTGTATCTGTTCGATCTGGTGCAAAGTTTTCAATGCCCGGAATGATGGAGACTGTTCTAAATGTTGGAATTACACCAGAGGTTGCTCAATCAATGGCAGATAGTTCTGGCAACGCTCGCTTTGCTTGGGATTCATATCGCCGATTTATTGAGATGTACGGCAAGATTGTTTGCGATGTCGAGGCCGACGAGTTTCATAAAGTTCAAACACGTGTTTTGTCAGCCCACAAAACGGCAAATCTGCAAAATCTAGAAGTCGATGGTTTAAAGGCGCTCGCAGATGGCTTTATAAAAGTAATCGAAGTTGCAACTGGAAAAGCATTCCCAACAGATCCACGGGAACATTTAATTGCATCAATTGAAGCAGTATTTAGATCGTGGAACTCTGAGCGAGCAACTTTATATCGCAGGCGCGAGTTAATTCCTTCTGATCTTGGAACAGCAGTAAATATCCAATCAATGGTTTTTGGAAACCTCAGTGATGACTCTGGTACAGGCGTTGCCTTTACGCGCAATCCATCTAATGGAGAGATTGGTTCTTACGGAGATTATTTGCAAAAAGCACAAGGTGAAGATGTTGTTGCAGGCATTCGCACACCAATGTCACTCGATGAATTTGGCGTTATCGAACCGCGTGTTCATGGTGAGCTAGAAAAAATCATGGTCATGCTAGAGGCGCATTACAAAGACCTTTGCGATATCGAATTTACGATCGAACGCGGCAAGCTTTATATCTTGCAGACTCGAGTTGGAAAGCGCACGGCAGAGGCAGCATTTCGTATTGCTCTGCAGTTTGTTGATGAAGGAACGATCACTATGGATGAGGCCATAGGGCGCACCAGCGGTGATCAGTTAGCGATGTTGATGTTTCCCCAGTTCGATACAAGAGGTAATCTCGTAGAAATCGCACGTGGGATTCCTGCATCTCCAGGGGCCGCAGTTGGTGAAGCGGTATTTGATTCAAAACGTGCATTTGATATGAGTAAAGCGGGTAAAAAAGTAATTCTTGTTCGTCGCGAAACTAGCCCAGATGATCTTGTTGGAATGGTTGCAGCAGAAGGAATCTTGACTAGTCGTGGCGGAAAAACTTCACACGCAGCAGTGGTTGCACGTGGAATGGGCAAGACTGCAATTTGTGGCACAGATGCAATCTCTGTAGATGAGCGCGCTAATTTGTTTACTGTAGGCACACACACTGTTTATGAAGGTGACATCATCTCTATTGATGGAACAACAGGAATTGTTTATCTCGGTGCTGTTCCAGTTGTTGCATCTTCTGTGACTTCATATTTAGAAGGCCGTGTATCTGCAGAAACAGATGAAGCATCACCAGTTGTAAAGGCAGTCCATAGAATCTTGACTCATGCCGACTCACGTCGCAAATTGTTAGTGCGCACAAATGCAGACACTCCAGAAGATGCAATTAGAGCAAGAATTCTTGGCGCACAAGGTGTTGGTCTATGTCGCACCGAGCATATGTTTTTGGGAGAGCGTCGCGCCTATGTTGAGCGTTTAGTTTTAGCAGAAAATGAAGATGTACAGCGCGGCGTAATTGCCGAAATGGAACCACTGCAAAGAGCTGACTTTGTTGGAATCATGATGGCAATGTCTGGTCTTCCGGTAACCATTCGTTTACTAGATCCACCGTTACATGAGTTTTTGCCTTCACTTGTTGATTTAAGTTCACAGATGGCAAGAAGTGAAGCGCTCGGTGAAGAGATTCCTGCACGCGATAAAGCGCTATTTGCCGCTGTTCGTCGTTTGCATGAATCCAATCCAATGTTAGGTCTTCGCGGAGTACGCCTTGGAATTTTGATTCCAGAACTTTATAAAATGCAGGTACGCGCTCTTGTGCACGCATCTCTTGAAGTTAAGAAGCTAGGCCACGATCCGAAGCCAGAGGTAATGATCCCTCTGGTTTCTACTCAACGAGAACTTTTGTACTTACGTGAGACTTTGGAAGAAGAAATCGCGCAAACCTTTAAGGGCACAAATCAAGTAATTGATATGCCAATTGGAACGATGATTGAGACCCCTCGTGCTGCAATTACGGCAGATCGTTTAGCTGTGCATGCAGATTTTATTTCTTTTGGTACAAATGACTTAACGCAGTTAACGTGGGCATTTAGCCGAGATGACGTGGAATCAACGTTCTTGCCTCGCTATCTTGATTTAGAGCTGCTCCCATTTAATCCATTTGAATCATTAGACCAAGCAGGTGTTGGAATTTTGGTTCGTCAGGCATCAGAGCTTTCTCGTAAGGTGCGCAGTGATTTTAAATTGGGTGTGTGTGGTGAACATGGTGGTGACCCACGCAGTATTCATTTCTTCCATGAACTTAATTTGGACTATGTCTCTTGTTCACCATTTAGAGTGCCGATTGCGAGATTGGAATCTGGACGCGCAGCAGTGGCTAAGTAAGGGCGCATGAATAATTTCATACGGCTAAGCGTCATGTGGACTGTTGGCGGTGCCATCTATCCATTTTTAAGTGAAGTAACTAGCAGTGTTGATCTGCTTAACATCATCTTTATACGTTCTGTTGGGGCTGCAGCTATTTTGTTAATTGCTGTTGCGCTGATTATGCCGGGCTCATTTAAGTTAATTCGCTTTGATAAACAATTGCTCACACTGGGTGCTACAGGACTTATTTTTTCACCAATTTGTAGTGGCGCTGTTGCGTGGTCAAGTTCTAAAGAACCTGGAGCGGTAATTGCCTTAACTTATTCAATTCTGCCGGCACTAGCTGTTGTTTACGCAGCGCTGCAAGGACGCAAGCCAACTAGAAACTCTGTCATTGGTGTTGCAATTGCAACGTTATCTGTTGCCTTTTTAATTGGTGCACCTAGTGAATCTGTCTCTGCTGTTGGAATAACTGTGGCCTTCTTATCTGTGATTGCATGGTTTATCGGAACACAAATCTGGATTAAACATCCACCGTCCTACCCGATTCTTCTGGCTACTGCTGTTCAAGTGTCGATAAGTGCCATAGCAGCGGGGTTTCTCAAATTCTTTTTTTCAACACCGGAAATCAAAAGTGAAGATGCCCTTAACTTCAATATGATTTTCTTAATCGCTGCATTAGCTGCCCAGTACTGGGCCTATATGGGATTGGCTGATCGAGTTTCGCCAGAACTTTTGACTTCGTTCGCCTTTATCAATCCACTAGTAGCTGGCGGAATTGGTTTTTTTGTTTTCAATCAAAACGTTTCGCAAATTCAAATAATTGCCGGAGTAATCCTTTTGGTTGGCGTTTACATTGTGGTTCGAGAAGACTTAAAGAAAAATCAAAGTTAACATCAATTTCAAACCTGCTAGAGAGCCCCAAATCTGGCTTCTCAAGCTTGGCAATTGGCCTCAAGCCAACAATCGATACTGTGGCTCTGGTGCCTTTGGCTTATTTTGACCCATTCCTGAGAACCCATAAATTCTCAGATTCGGATAAGCACGGTGCCAGTCAATTGTGTGATCTTTCCGTCACAAAACCCTTATTTAATCCATTGCAAACACCCTATTCGGGTGGTATTTTTTTATGAATAATAAAAGGCAATGCATTAAGCCCTTCGAGCCTAGGTAGGAGTAAATCAATGTCGAAGCAAGTCGTAAATTCAAATTCCAAAACTAACAGCGGACCAACTGGTCGGGGTTACATAGGAACAATGGCTGCCATGTCATCTTATGATGACGAAAGCTATTTGGATTTCATCGAAGGTCTTCGCATGTTTGCACTCAGGTCAATGAATCCTTCTTCTGCAAGAGCGCTCAAGGAAGAAATCAACGCCGGAAAAATTAAGTCTGAGAATCCATCAATTGCTGAAACAAGAGCAGTAGCTGATCCAATTCCAGTTATCGGAATTCGCAATCGAATGCTCCATAGCACCCAAGGATTGAACTGGGGACGAATCGTTGATTCATATGATCAAAATCGTGAGGCTCTTGAACAAGAGTTAACAGATGCCGAGAAAGATGGCCCAGGCACATTGCGTTGGGATCCAAATTTTGCATACCCAAGTTACTTCACTGCAATTCCTTACCACCGTCAACCTGGTAGTTACCATGCAGATCCACTAGGTGGTCACATTTATCACTATGGAACAAAAGTTTTCCATGGTGGTTCAAATGATAAAGATGAATCAAAGATTGAAAGAATTGGAATGTTGCCTGAGCCAAAAGATGGTGTCATGAATAAATTCCTAGACATTGCATGTGCAATCGGTTCTGGAACAGTTGCAGCCAAACTGCGCTGGCCAAAAGCTGAGGTTTATGGAATCGAATTAGCGGGCCCACTTGTTCGTTACGCACATATGCGTGCAACTCGTCTGAATTCTGAAGTCCACTTTTCTCAGCAGTTGGCTGAAAAATTAGATTTTGCAGATAACACATTTGATTTGATTTACATGAGCACTTTGCTCCATGAGATGCCATTAGATGAGGGCAGAGAAGCCGTCAAAGAAGCTCACCGAGTCTTAAGGCCAGGTGGAATCCTTGTAATTAATGACATGGTTCAAGCCACGGTTCCATTAAATATTTGGAGTGATTACGATCGATACTTCGATCATAGATTCAATAATGAACCATATGCATATAACTATGTGCATTCAGACTTGGATTCATTCCTAAACAAGCAATTTGCTTCAGTTGAGAATCTCGTTCAGGGTAAAACCTCTACCTGGACTTGCACCAAATGAGTGATCGCGCAAAGGAACCGCTAGGTAAGTTTGCACCGGAGAATATAAATGATCACCTTCTCCATGTAATTTTTGAACTTGCAGCTGAACTTTGGGTCGTAAAGCGCCGCCTTGCAGAAATTGAAGAATCTGCAATTCAAAGTGGAGCGATTACAAGTCCTGATGCAAAGATTCGTGACGAGTCGTTCGCCTTTGATAACTCAGGTCGAGACGCATTCGTCGAACGAATCTTTGGTTCTCTTAAGGACATCGGTACTAAATTAGATACTCAGTAATTTGAGTCAGATTTAGACCACTGCATTACTGTGAATAAAAACCTCGGTGTAGTCGTCCCTTGCGCTAACCCCGCTGTTGAACCAGAGATTCATGCGCTAGTTCCAACTGGATATTTTCCATACATCACACGCTTACCTTTTTATTCCGATCTAGATATGAGTGCAAGGTTAAACAAGTATGTTGGCGACCTACCTGATTCGATAGATCGCTTAAAGGGATTAGACATTAGCGGAGTCCTTGTTGCATGTACGGGCTCTTCTTATCCACTTGGAATAGATGGAGATAAGCAATGGACAGATAACGCCTCAAAACAACTTGGCAAGCCCGTTGTCTCTGCAGCAGGTTCTGTACTTAAAGTTTTGAAGCTACTTAATGCACATGAGTTGATTGTGATTTCGCCCTATCCATCGTGGCTTACTGAACAGTTGAGTGCATATTGGAAGAGCGCTGGATTCACTATTAATGAACTCATCGAGATAGACAAATCTGGAACCATTTATGACCTGACTGCAGATGGTGTTTTAGAGGCTCTAAAAATTGCCTTAAGTAAAAATGCATCAAACGGCAATCAAGTTCTCCTTATCGCCGGCACCGGCGTTCCTAGTTTGGCTCCTATTGAATCGATATTGGACTCATTTGATATTCCAATCGTTACAAGCCAAATCGCTGGTGTGTGGAATCTCTTTTCATCCTCACATCTCCGTGATGAAATTCAAAACAGTCCTAGTGCTGCATTGCGCAAACTAGATCAGCAGATCAAACAGAGGGCGCAAAAATGAAAACTACAAATCCGCAAGTTATCGTGATTGGAGCAGGACCTGTAGGTCTTGTCACTGCTTTGGGCCTTGCACAAAAAGAGATAAAAGTTTTAGTTCTTGAGAAAAACTCCATAGAAGTGCCCCCACAGTGGCGAGGTTCAACAATTCATCCACCTACCTTGGCAATTTTTGACGAGTTGGGTTTGGCTCAGAAGATCATTGAAGGCGCTGTAAAAGTTGACGTGCTTCAGTTTAGAGATTTAGAAATAGATCAAGTGGTTAACTTCAAATATGAAGTCCTCAACGAATTAGTAAAATACCCTTTCAGATTACAATTTGAGCAGTACAAGGTTTTAAAACTTCTTCGCGATACCGCAGAAGCACATGAGAACATTGAAATTCAGTACCAAACACAAGTTGAGTCCGTTTCGCAGAATTCTTCACAGGTAACAATTGAAGTAACCCACAATGGTGAAACAAAAAGCCTTCAGACACCATGGCTAGTGGCTGCAGATGGCGCCCACAGTAGCATTCGTAAATCTCTTGGAATTCAACTTGATGGCTTTACTTATCCGTTTCCAACTACAGTGGTTGCAACACCATTTAAGTTTGAAAACTATATTTCTGATTTGGCTCCGGTTACATATTGGTCTGGTCCAACAGGGCGACTATCAATGATCAAGACTCCAGATATTTGGCGCATCGCAATGACTACGCCACTAGAAGGTGTTGATATCTCAAGTGATGACCGAGGAACGATTACAAATCCTTCTGATGATTTCAATAACGCCATATCGCTTTTACTTAACTGGATTCCAGGTACTACGTTGGATGATCTAGAGTTAAAGCAGTACGAGGTTTATCGATCACACCAGCGGATTGCCCAAGAATTTAGTGTGGGAAGAGTTGCATTAGCTGGTGATGCAGCACATTTAACAACTACAAATGGGGGAATGGGACTGAACTCTGGGGTTCAAGATGCCGCCCACCTTGTTAAAGCATTAATAAGGGCTATCAAGGATGAAAGCATCGAACCAATTAATGAGTATGCCCATGATCGCAAAGAGTTCTGCAAGAGATTTCTTCAGCCAACAACCACGGCAAATCATTCGACAGTTGATAATCCAGACGAGGCAAATAGAAGATTGAGGCTTTCTGAACTATTCTCAGACTCTAAAAAACCGGATGTGGAACTTCAAGTAGTTGCGCGCGCAAGCATGATTACTGAATTAGTTAAGTAAAGAACTGAGGACAAATGAGCAAGATCTATAGCCCAATTACGGGTGAAGTAATTGCTCAAGTTGCCGATGCAACATTGGCTGATGTGGACCTTGCCCTAGATCGTGCGACTGCAAGTTTTGATAAATGGCGCAAAGTAAATCCAAGTGCGCGTGGGCGAATTTTAATCAAAGTAGGCCAACTGATTCGCGACAATGCTGATGAGATCTCTGCACTAGAGACTCTCAATACGGGTAAGCGATTAGCTGACACAAAACGCGAGGCAATTAGAGCAGCTGAATGTTTTGAGTACTACGGTGGTTATGCCGACAAAGTTGTAGGTTCTGTAGTTCCTGTACCAGGAGATTTTCATGCCTATACAGAGCGCGAGCCATACGGTGTGGTTGTTGGGATTATTCCTTGGAACGTTCCTTTCTTTTTTGCCGCTAAGAAGATTGCACCAGCGATTGCATTTGGAAATGTTTCGATATTAAAGCCAGCACTTGAGACTCCACTGACTGCTCTTAAACTTCAAGAGATTCTGCTTCAGGCAGGTATCGAAGAAGGTGTGGTTCAGGTATTAACTGGCGGAAGTGAGATTGGAAAAAAACTCGTCTCTGACCATCGCACTAAGTTAGTAGTTTTCACTGGTTCGGATAAAAGCGGCGCAGCAGTTGGCTCCGCTGCTGCGGCACACTTTGCACCGGCTGCCCTAGAACTTGGTGGCAAATCTGCGCAATTAGTTTTTGCTGATGCTGATTTAAGCGCGGCTTTAGATGGTGTTGTCGAAGGAATCACTGGTTCTTGTGGTCAAATGTGTATTGCAGGTTCCAGGCTTTATGTTGAAGAAAAAATCTCAGCAGATTTTATTGCCGGAATCAAAAAGCGTTTTGATGCACTAATCGTTGGGGATCCACGCGAAAAGCAGACACAAGTTGGCCCACAGGTAACTGCGCTACAAGCAGCTAAAACTTTGGAGTACATTGAAGTTGCAAAACGCGATGGCGGTAAAGTTTTATCATCAACACAGTTAAATCTGGCAAGCCAAATTTCTAAAGGTTTTTATGTTCCACCAACGGCATTTACAGATCTTCCAAACAGTTCATTGAGCGTGCAGGAAGAGATTTTCGGACCAGTTCTTTCGATTTCAACTTTTAAGAATGAGGAAGATGCTTTGCTCAAAGCTCACGATACCCACTTTGGTTTAGCCGCAGGTGTGTGGACCTCTGATACCAGTAGGGCTCACCGCATCGCCGCAGAGCTACGTGTGGGAAACATTTGGGTCAATACTTATCGAATACTTTCGGATTTGATGCCATTTGGTGGCGTTGGAAGCTCTGGGTATGGCCGAGAAGGTGGAACAGATGCACCCAATTTATATACCTGGACAAAAAGCGTCTGGATTTCAAAAACTCCTGGACTTCCATCTGGATATCGGCCATAACAATGTCTACCGAGCAAGTTTTTAATAAGTTTCTTGATTCTTACACTCGCTCTACTTTCTTTATTGGCGGGCAATGGGTAAAACCTCATTCGAGTAATTCCATAGAGATAATTAGTCCTAGCACAGAAAAACACATTGGTCGCGTGCCAGATGCTGATTCAACAGATATAAACAACGCTGTCAGTGCTGCTAAATCTGCATTCGATCAAAAAGATGGATGGAGTAGTTGGAGCCTTAAAAAACGCACAGAAATTATGCGCAAGTTTGCTCAAATTTTAGAAGCAAAACACGAAGAGCTTTCTGTCTTGTATGCACATGAATTAGGTCGCCCTTTTGCTTCGGCTTTTTCTCGACCAAGTCGACCAGCTGAACTTTTGCGATATTACGCAGAGCTTGCCGAGAGCATAGAACTCGATCAGGTTCGTCCCATCCCAGCTATACAAAATCCAACAAGTGTTAAGAAGAGTTCTATACAACTTGAATCACGTGGCGTAACAGCTGTAATCGTTCCTTACAACGGAACATTGGAAATGGGTATGTTTAAAATTGGGCCAACCTTGGCTTTAGGAGGAACAGTTGTCCTTAAACCTAGTCCTCAATCTCCTTTAGAAGGTTATGTTTTTGCTGAAGCAGCAATAGAGGCTGGCTTTCCTGATGGAGTGATCAATATTTTACCGGGTTCAAGAGAAGCTGGAGAATCACTTGTTTCTAATAAAGATATTGGAATTGTTGGATTTACAGGTTCTACGAATACTGGAAAAGCGATTGCGAAAACCTGCGCAGAAAGATTTATTCCAACCGTCCTAGAACTAGGTGGCAAATCTGCCGCCGTAATTCTTGATGATGTAGACGTATCTACTTTTGCAAAGAATCTTCCTTATCTGGGATTTACATTTACTGGTCAAAATTGCTTCATTCACTCAAGAGTCATTGTGACTAAAAACCGTTATCAAGAGTTGCTGGATGCGATGGTCGAATCTGCACAATCAATAATTGTTGGCGATCCTTTTGATCCGCAAACTCACAATGGTCCGCTAATTAGTAAAGAACATAGAGAAAAGGTTGAAGGCTATATTCAATCCGGATTACAAGAGGGTGCAAAGGTTGCATGTGGTGGTGACAGGCCGGCAGAGCTTGAAAAAGGCTGGTATCTAAATCCAACAATTTTTACTGGGGTAAAAAGCAAGATGCGAATAAGTCAGGAAGAGATCTTTGGACCCGTTATTTCGGTGATAACAGTTGATAACGATGAGGAAGCTATTAACGTTGCAAACGACTCAGAATTTGGATTAGCCGGCTCAGTTTGGTCAAAAGATGAAGCACATGCCCGACAGGTTGCAGATCAGATCGACACTGGTTCGATTGGCATTAACTGCTTTGGTTTTAATACCGCAGCACCATTTGGTGGAAGACGAAATAGTGGCATAGGCACCGAGCTAGGTATCGAGGGATTTATGTCCTATGCAAAATATAAGTCAACACATTACTCACATTAATTGTGAGGAAGAATTTCTAACCCTGCACCGTCTGGAAGTTTAAGAAAAATCTCCTGGTCACTTTGTCCAACAACCGAAACAATGCTTATTCCAGGCGGTAATAATCCATCTTTGATCACGCGATTAACTGCTTCTGCGGGCATCTGATCTATCTCTATTGCATTGCGTCCATTGAGCTGCAAAGAACTAAGTCGATGAGTATCTGTAAGTGGCCTGTCATAAACCTTATTTAAAACTTTAATTGCCACAAGTCGATCACTTGCACGCCTAAGACCAAAACCCTCTTCTAAAACCTTCCGTGATGCCTCGAGATCTGAAGCTCCAAGAACACAGATAAAAATACTTCCTGACTCTTTTTTAACATCGGGCAGTTCAAAGTTAGGCATCTCATCTAAAATCTGAGTTATATAAAGTACCTCACCATTTATGCCGGCAAGTTGGGCAGCTATGAGAGGTAGAGGTTTGTCACTTCCAGAAAGGGCTACAGGTTCATTGAGCAATGTAAAGCCCGCTTTAACGGCGCGATCTGTGTAGTAAAAAACATCATCAACGCAAACCTCTAAAGCGCTCCAACCAAAAGTTTTTAGAGGCTCAGGTGTTAGGTAATCCTGCGATTGAATAAATCGAACTCCACCATTAATCCCAGCAATGCTCGCCGTTGTCGCCCCCGCCATCTTGATGGCTCCCCATCTTTGTGCCTGACTAGGGGTGATTCGGGGGTTGTCGGGGGCGATGTGCCAATCAAATGCCTTTTGATACATAGTCACCGATTGATCCAGATTTGGGCTCAGGATTGTCACCATTGAAATCGGCCCAATACTCATAAAATAACCCTACAACTTCACAGACTTTTTGGAACTGCCTGTGATCTACCCGAACCTTTGAATTTGCCCATATTTGGCTTCAAACCCCAAAAATCGTTGACATTTAAGCGTATTTTCGGAAGAGTACAGCCAAAGTTCATCTGCAGTTCAACTTAGGGAGAGTAAATGCACAAGAAAAAGTTTATCGGTTTAACTGTCTCATTTGCCCTTGCCGCTCTTGCATTAGGTGGAACATCACCTGCAATCGCAGCGACAAAGACAGTGACCATTGCAGTACCAGCGTTGCCACCAAGCCAGGGAAATCCATTTAGAGAAGGTCCTGGTACTCCTGGTATTAACACGTATGCTGCAATTTTTGATGCACTTACATTTGTAGATACACAAGGTACGGTGAGACCACGCTTAGCTTTATCATGGCGAAATACTTCTGATACAACATGGCAGTTCACTTTGCGTAAGGGAGTTAAATTCTCTAACGGCGAAGCATTCAATGCCGATTCAGTTGTTGCAAACATTGATTACCTAACTAGCGTTGATGGTCGCAAAACTGTCATTGGTGGTACAGAGCTTCCGGGTGTTGTCGGATCAAAAAAGATCAGTGATCTTGTTGTCGAAATTTCAACTTCGACTGCCGATGCAATCTTGCCTGCTAAGATGTCTGCGCTTTACCTTGTAGAGCCAAAGGCTTGGAAAGAAGCTGGCGCAACTGTTTTTGCTGAAAAGCCAATTGGAACAGGTCCATTCAAGGTAGATTCATTAACGACTACACGTATTGAACTTTCAGCATTCAAAACATCTTGGCGTAAACCAAAGTCAGATAAGTTAGTAATCATTCCTTTGGCCGATGCTGCAGCTCGCCTACAGGCACTGCAATCAGGTCAAGTCAACATCGTTACTTCCTTAAACCCTGATCAGATCAGTGCAGTAAAGTTAGCTAAGGGACAGGCATATTCGATCGCAGCCCCTCAGGTTATGTCTTTGGCATTTAACGTTGTAAAGGGTGGGCCAGTAGCAGATGTTCGCGTCCGCCAGGCACTTAACTACGCCGTTAATAAGACATCTATTGCAAATAGATTGCTTGATGGCCGTGGAAAAGCAGCTACTCAAGGTGTAACTCCAACAGTTAATGGTTACAACGATAAAGTTGTTGGTTACCCATTCAATCCTGCTAAAGCAAGACAACTACTTGCAGCAGCTGGATATGCAAATGGACTAACAATCAATGCGGATATCACAGTTGGTTCATTCCCATCTGATAACTTGATTTATCAGTCTGTGAAGTCAGATCTTGCAAAAGTTGGCGTAACTCTTAACTACACAACAATCACATTTGCACAGTGGCTACCTCAGTACAACGCAAATAGCTGGAGAGGTGAAGCGTTTGGACTTTCATGGAACTCTGCACCACGTGCCGATGCTTCTCGTCCATACGAGATTTTCGTCTGTAAGCCAGTTGGTCCGTTCTACTGCGATGCTGCACAGAGTGCACTTGTAAAGAGCGCACAAACTGAATTCGATTCAAAGAAGCGCTTAGCAATCCTTAAAGATATTGCGGTTAAGGTAACTGCTAGTGCTCCAGCTCTTTACATAGTTGAGCAGATTGACTTGTTTGGACTCGGAAAGGGAACAACTGGTTTCTCAGTAACGAATCGATCAATTGCCTACGAAAACATCACTGTTAAGTAGATAACAGTTTGGTAGAAGCTTTTCTACCAATCTTGTTCAGTCATTACAATAAACTGGGCCCTCGCAAGGGGGCCCAGTTTACTTAACGGGGGAGGTGGCCGACTTTGAAAAGCAGATTGAAGGCAGTTCGTTCTCGACTGATTCAATTAATTGTTTTACTTGGAACGATCTCCACAACGCTATTCTTGCTTTTGCGTATCTCTGGAGACCCAGCAGTATTAATAGCTGGCGAAGGTGCAAGCCCAGAGACTATTGATGCAATTCGCGCCGATTATGGTTTTGATAGATCTCTCATCGTGCAGTATTTAATTTTTATTTGGGACATTATCCGATTAGATTTTGGCGTCTCATTAGTTAACGCTCAACCTGCCTTAGGCTTTGTTCTGGATTACTTACCATCCACATTGACGCTCACCTTTTTAGCGATTTTCTTTAACACAATTTTGGCAATTCCCGCAGGAGTTTGGTTAGGAGCCAAACCAGGTCAACGCCGCCGTCGAATCTTGAGCACAATTGTTAGCGTTGCCCAAGGAACACCCGCATACGTGATTGCATTGCTGCTTATTCAAATATTTGCAGTCTGGTTTACAGTTTTGCCATCCATTGCCGGCACAGGGACATGGGCTTGGGTTTTACCTACTGCCACACTTACATTTGCTCTTTCACCAAATCTAATCAGAGTGGTGGCAGCAAGTATTGAAGAGACGACTGCGCAGGATTACTTTAGAACCGCAAAGGCAAATGGAGCGTCGCCAAGTGTTCTTCTGATGAAACACTCTCTTCCAAATGCATTGCTTTCCACAACATCATTGCTTGGCGCTCAATTCGCCTTTTTACTCTCGGGTGCACTCATTACCGAATTTATCTTTGCATGGCCAGGCCTAGGTTTGATCCTTGTGCAGTCAATCACTAATTTAGATTTTCCAACCATTCAAGCCACGGTCTTTGTTGTTGCATACCTTGTATTTTTCGTCAATCTGATACTTGATCAGATTTTTAGATTCGCCGATCCACGTTTAAGAAAGAGTCAAGTATGAAAAAAGTACCCACACTTTTCACAAGACGTGACGTTATGCGTAAAACCTCTACTTCTCCTTTGATTCTAAAGATCAGCGCAGCCACACTAGCGTTCTTATTTTTAGTCGCGGTTTTTCAAAATTTTCTTTACACCGTTGATCCTGCTTATTCAGACTTAGATCAGCGACTCTTAGCTCCAAGTATCGGTGGACCTTGGCTGGGCACTGATCCATTAGGTCAAGATGTTTTTTCTCGAGTCATCGCCGGCTTTAGATGGTCACTTGGAATTGGAACCATTGGAACTCTAATCGGAGTATTCATTGGTCTCACCTTAGGTATTGGTGCCGCCTGGAGCCGTAAACGCATGCGAGTAGTTTTGAGCCGAATAATTGACATTGGAATTTCATTTCCATATTTGATTATCGCTGTAACTATCGTGACAGTTGTTGGTCGTGGATTTTGGCCCTTAGCGCTAACTCTTGGCTTGGTGTGTTGGCCAACTATTGCCAGAGTTGTTTATGCAGAGACATTAACATTGCGTGAGCGCGAGTTTGTAACGGCAGCCAGACTATTTGGAATCGGAAGCTTTACATCTATTTTCACTCATATTCTTCCGGCACTTCGTCCAACTATTCAGGTAGTTACCGCATTTACTTTTGCCGATCTTCTAATTGCAGAGAGTGGACTTTCATTCTTAGGATTAGGCGCACCTCTTGGTACGCCAACGTGGGGCAATATGCTCAATGACAGCAGAACATATATGGCAGAAGCACCTTGGATGTTGCTTGGTCCAGTTGTTGCAATCATTGTCACGATTTTTGCAGCTAACTTGCTTGGTGAGGGATTGAATGCCCGAGAAAAAGCTAAGAGTGGGCGCGTATCACAATGATTAAAGCCATCGAAGTAAAAAACTTAGAAGTTAGTTTTCCAACACCTAACGGATATTCAGCTGTTGTCAGGGGAATCGACTTAACAATCAAGCCAGGTGAGCGAATCGCAATAGTTGGTGAGTCTGGATCTGGAAAAACAATGCTGGGTCTAAGCATGCTTGGAATTCAACCAAGTTCAGCCAAAGTTACGGGTGAAGTAATCATTGGTGATGTAGACATGGTCAGCGCAAACGATGCAACCGCACGTAAATTGCGCGGAAACTACATTTCGATGGTCTTTCAAGAGCCACTTACCTCTTTAAATCCTGTACGAACAATCTCTAGCCAACTTTCTGAGTCAGTTCGTCGCCACAACAAAATGAGTAAGGCAGAGGCCGAAGAAAGAGTTTTAGAAATTCTCACTTCCGTTGGAATCCCTGCACCAAAAGAGCGCATGAAGTCATATCCTCACCAGCTATCAGGTGGTTTAAGACAGCGTGTAATGATCGCGTTAGCACTGATTAACAAACCTGCTTTAGTTGTTGCAGATGAACCAACAACTGCCTTAGATGCAACTATTCAGGCACAGATTTTGGATCTACTCCGCAGTGGAATGGGCGATGCAGCGTTAATGTTGATTACTCACGATCTTGCAGTTGCCGCAGATGTTTGTAATCGAATTGTTGTTATGTATGCAGGAAACATTGTTGAGCAAGGTCCTGTTGCTGAGATTTTAGGTAACCCAAGACACCCGTACACACGCGGATTGCTCAATGCGATTCCAAAATTTGATAAAGCAAGACCACCACTGATGCCAATTCCAGGTTCGCCTCCAACAATTACCCAAGTAGTTTCAGGTTGCCGGTTTGCATCTAGATGTTCCTATGCAGATTCTCAATGCACCGCTTCAGAGCCAAAATTTGTAGATAATCTTGCATGTTTCCATCCAGTGGTTGGAGTATCTAAATGAGCAATGACAATAAGATTTTAAGCGCCGTTGACCTTTCGGTCTCATTTAAAGTTTCAAATGCTTTACTCAGAGCTGTTGACTCAGTTAATTTCTATGTTAATTCCGGTGAAACTGTTGCAATAGTCGGTGAATCAGGATCTGGAAAAACGACTCTGGCGCTTTCTTTGATTAGAAGCACTCCGCCCACATCTGGTCAGATTTTCTTTGAAGGTGAAGAAGTTACAAAACTATCTGAAAAGAACCTAAAGCCATTCCGCAAGAACGTTCAGATGGTCTTCCAGGATCCATATTCAAGCTTGGATCCACGCATGAACGTTGGTCAGGTAATTGGCGAACCTTTAAAAGCACACTTCAAAATGAGCAAGAGTGAAAGAAATGAACGTGCAGCAGAGCTATTGGTCTCTGTTGGCTTAAATGGCGACTTTATCGATCGCAGAGCAAGTCAATTCTCTGGAGGTCAACGCCAACGCATCGCAATTGCTCGAGCATTGGCGTTAGATCCAAAAGTAGTGATCGCTGATGAGCCAGTATCTGCTTTGGATGTTTCAACACAAGCCCAGATTGTTAACCTACTTCAGAAAATTCAAGAAGAGCGCAACATTTCCTACGTTCTTGTGTCACACGATCTACGGTTGGTATATCACTTAGCAACTCGCGTGGTTGTTATGTATCTCGGAAGAGTAGTTGAAGAAGGTAACTGCGATGATGTTGTGGCAAATCCTCAACATCCTTATACCGCTGCCTTGCTTTCGGCAGTTCCGGCACTTGATGAAGCAACTAGACGCGATCGCATTGTTCTAAATGGCGCGCCACCTTCACCTATTGCGCGCCCTACTGGTTGTTCATTTCATCCGCGTTGTCCAATCGCGCGACCAGAGTGTGCAACTAATACTCCAGAGTTACAATCTTTACCGGATGGACGCAAGGTTGCTTGCTTCTTCCCGGGTGAACTACAGGCACACGTTTCATTCACATCTTCAAAATAGGAGAAGAAAATGGGCAGACCGTTTATAGAGTTCGTACAGTCACAGCAGCTGCCTTGGGTTGATAAGCCTTACATCACAAAACTTCGACCAAAAACTTTAGTGCGCGAATTAAGCCTGGATAATGAAACAGGTGCATGTTCTGTTTTGATCCAATATCCAAAGAACTATTCCCATGAAGATAGCCATTACTTAACTGCCGACGAAGAGTTCTTCGTCATTGATGGTGAAATTACTATTGATGGTCAAAAGTATGGACGCTATAACTATGGCCATTTTCCAAAAGGAATGCACACAAAGACAATCTCAAGTGCCGGCGCAGTTGTACTAACATTTTTTGATGCCAAGCCAGAAATAGTTTCTGCTAGCTCAGATAGTTCAACTTTGGAAAAAGAACGCGTTATCAAACACATTGATTCTTTACATGGTGAATGGGGCGGTAATTTCAATCCTGATTTTCCACCAGGTGCTGGAAGAAAATGGATGCGCCGCGATCCAGTAACACTGGATGAAACATGGGTCTTAGGAACCATGCCACTTCGCTATGGAATGCGCTCTGAAAAACATCCTGTTGTTGAAGAGGCTTATTTGCTCTCAGGTGAGTTGATCGGCCATCTTGGTGTTATGACACCTGGTGCTTATTTCTGGCGCCCACCAGAAGAGCCACATGGTCCATTTGGATCTATGACAGGCAACTTGTATTTGTTTAGAACTATCGGTGGACCGTTAAGCACGATTTATGAACCAGACTCACGTGAGTTTAACTGGCACCCAAAACACGATCCGATTCTGCCTGCAGAGTTAGCGAATTTGCCTGCTTATGATGGTTGCATCTGCCAAGCGTATTAAGATTTAATTACACTCAAGATAAAAAAAGGGGGAAGACAATGAGAGATATCGAAGAGATGCTAACGCTGGATGAGCGTTCGGGTGCTGACTTTATTTTGTCTTTAAGAAAGCAGTGGGCCGCAACTGTTTATCCCGCTTTTATCAACGAGCACCAAAGCTCTGGCGTGCAGGTAAAGACTCCACAAGAAGGTGAAGTCAAACTAAAGAAGCTTTCTTTGTATTCATGGTTTAGTCACCTTGAGCGCATCGGACAAAAAATGATGTGGCGCTTAGGCAGCGATGTTGTCTTTAAAAACAGCGATGAGCTTTTAACACAACTAGGTTCCCCAAAAAATTCAGGAAAAGGTTCGTTAACACTCGATCCTAATTTGCAGCTACCAAAGTGGTACACCGACACAGATATTCACATGCAACCAGGAAGTTTTTACTCCAATGATCTATCTGGTTATGTGTATCAATTTGGCGCCAGAATCGTGATGCTTCGAGACAACGATGGATATAAGTTCCACAAACTATTTGCCACAACTGCGCTACCTGATCTTCCAAAAGATGCTCGCGTTCTAGATATCGCGTGTGGATTTGGTAAAAGCACACGTCCTTTAGTTGGCCGCTACCCAGGAGCAGAGGTCATTGGTGTTGATCTTGCAGCACCTGGATTAAAGCTTGCCCATGCAGAGGCAGAAGCAGATGGCGTGCCAATTCACTTTCGCCAAGAAGATGGTCGACATGTTGGCCTTCCAGATTCATCAGTAGATTTAGTAACAGGCACAATGATTTTGCATGAAATGCCTCAACCGGCAATTATCGAAACTATTGAAGAAGCAGCAAGATTGTTAAAGCCAGGTGGACACATTAGATTCCTAGAGTTCCAACCAACTGGTGATCCTGTTCGTGATGCAACAGTGTACGAACATGCAGAAAGAAACAACGAGCCTTATTTTAGAGACTTGTTTGCAACTGATTTGATTGCATTGTGTGAGCGCCTAGGCCTTAAGGATGCCAAGTGGGTTGCCTTTGATGAGCGCGCAGATGGATTGCGTCCACAAGGCTGGCCAGAGCGCACCGATTGGCACTTCCCATGGTGTGTCCTACAAGCAACTAAGGCTGCATAGTGAGCGAAGAGTTTGATTTCTTTGGTGATGCAAACGTCTCCAAACTTTTTGATTTAATCCTTGAGCTTGGAATGGATCTTCACATCGCGAGCACTCGCATTCATGCTTTAGAGATGCAGCTAGTTCGCACTGGCGCAGTAAAGCCAGGGGAGATAGATAACTTCCGCCCTACAGAATCTGAAAAAGCAGTTCTGGATAAAAATCGTGACGAGTTCATGGGCCGTTTAATGCGCATCATTACCGAAGCAGGACCATCGGAGCATCCGCTAAGACAGCAATGGGATGAAACTGTTGCAAAGAGAAATGCTGGCAAAAAATAGTTATTGATTCACATAGTTAGTTCGCGTTATTAATGCGAATGAATAAAGCCCTTGGTTGATGAAAGGAACATGCTCATTAGCAGTTCACAGTTAATCTATGCGGCCGCTGTAATAACGATGAATGATGCAGGGGATATTTTCTCTCCTGGATACATTCGAGTTAAAGATGCATTGATCTCTGAAGTTGGGCCTGGACGCCCAGAGGCCGCAGCAGGTGAGACTGTGCATGATTTTTCTGACGATGTATTACTGCCTTCCTTTATTAACACGCACCATCACATTGCAAGCTCTTTGTTACAAGGGGCCGAACCCAAGCACAAAATGGCTGTAGGGACAGTAAGAGATGGCGCCTGGCTAAAGATGTCTATTGGTCTAGACAAAGAGCAGTGCCAAGCAGGAGCATCACTTGGCTACCTTCAATTATTAGAAAGTGGAATCACAACTACAACCGATTCACAGTCCAGCTGGAAAGGACTTTCTAAACTAGATGGCTCTATTTCAGCTGCAGTCCAATCTGGACTTCGCGTTATTTTCTTTGCAGCCTTTGTTAACAAAACAGAGCTTGTTCCAACTGAGTATCAATTAACTATTCCGGAATCACTTTCTGAGCTAGAGCGACTTCGCAGTACATATCAAAATTCACGAACTTCAATTGAGCCAGAACCGCTATCTCTGCCTAGAGTTACTGATGATTTAGTCAAAGCTCTGCACGCCCAGCGCAATCACATTATGGCGATGCATTTAACATACTCGGAAGAGTTTGAGCAGTGGGCAAGAAAAGAGTACGGACATCCTGCAGTTGTTCATCTTGATAAATTAGGAGTCTTAGATGATGCGATGCTTCTTGCTCACCCCGTGCATTTTGATGATCAAGAAGTAGATTTAATGGCAAAGCGCGGTGCATCTGCTTCTTACTGCGCGGTGAGCAACATGCATATGGGTCTTGCAATTCCCGACCTTCGTAGATTTCACGATAAAAAAATCGCAGTCGGCCTTGGCCTAGATCACCCCAATGGCTCTCATGATTTCTTTGAAACGATGAAGACCACATTGCTCACCCAACGCAGTCTTAATCGCGATCAGGAGTCTTTCACGCCACTTCGTGCATTAGAGATGGCAACACGAGATGGAGCAAAAGCGCTCAAGCTTTTTGATCAAATAGGTTCGCTAGAACCCAATAAGAGAGCTGACCTTTTGGTTATTGATGGAAATCGCCCAGAAATGCAGCCACCTGCAGGGTTGATTTCCCAAGTAGTAACTGCTGCCAAGTCTAAATGTGTCAAACATGTGGCAATGGATGGAGTCTGGCACCTGTTTAACTATCAACATCAGATTATGAAACCAGCAGAGATAATCGAACGAGCGAAAATAGTTCAGCAAGGTCTTTTGCAAAACGCTGGGATCTACTATGGTGAACGTGGTGCACGTTAAATTGAGGAATCAAGGTTACGGAGATAATAACAATGGCTAGTTTCATTCATCGACCAGAGATTTCTCAACAGGTTGTACTGGCTGGAGTAAACTACGCAAAAGAATTAGGTCTAGATATGACCGTGGCAATAGTTGATGCCGGTGGCAATTTAGTTACTTTTGCTCGAACAGAACATGCTGCAATGGCTGCAATTGAATCAGTTGCAGCAAAAGCCAGAACCGCAGTTTGGTTTAAACGCCCAACTGCTAAAACAGTTGAGGCAGCTGAAAAACGGCCCGTAGTTTATGCAAGCATTATGGGAACTAGTTCTAACAAATTAGTTCTGTCTATGGGTGGCGAGCTACTCTATTTTGACGGTGAAATTGTCGGCGCAATTGGCTCTGCAGGGGCTTCGGGAGCCGAAGACATTCTGGTTTCCGAACACTGTGTAAAACTTTGGAATTCCCTCGTAAATTAAGCCTGATTTCTTAGAGATTCCTGACTGTTGCTTTAACAAGTTTTGCTATTGAAAAAAAGCTATTCTCATAAGATTAAGACATGAACAAGGCCCTGGTTCTTTTAACCTCATTGCTTCTAGTTACTACAAATCAAGCAGCAACAGCTAACGAGCAAATACTTGATATTCAAGAAACGAATGTAAAAAGCTCGCAAGTTGAATCAAATCGCGGCGCAGCCCTTGCAGTGTTAAATGATGGTGGTCTATTACTAGGTGGAGGAGAACGCGGAGATACTCTATTTCTCTACGCAAAAGACAAGCTTGCAACGATTGGCAAAGTTCTAACCCAAAGCGAGCGAATTCGTGACTCTCGCTTTGCGCCAACCGATATCGCTGTCCTTAGTGAAGATGTTAATTCTGCGCAGTTACTGATCTCTTATCCAAGATTGACCCAAAACCCAGAGTGCGTGCGGTTAGTCGTGTTTCGCTATGTTTACTCTAAAAAAGAGCAGAGCATCGAAAAAAAGGAACAATGGTTTCAAGGCAAACCCTGCGTTGCAATCAGTGCAGTTCAGCACGCAGCAGGGCGTATACAAGTAATTAACAGCACAACTGCATATCTGACAACAGGTGATCTTGGTTTTCCAAGGATTAATCGCCCAGCAGCACGAGGCTGGCTAGGTGGCGTCTTTGAAATAAAGGCGAATTCAACTAAGCAGATCTCAAAAGGCCACCGTAATCCACAAGGGATTGTGAAGATTGGTAACAATGTTTACATCTCCGAACATGGACCACGTGGCGGGGATGAAATCAATTTAATTAAGGCCGGTAAAGATTATGGCTGGCCATTTGTTACATATGGGCAGGCTTATGGCTCTGGTGACTATGTGAAACCAAATAAGCCAGGAACTCATGTTGGTTATGAAAAACCTTTGTTTTACTGGGTTCCTTCCGTTGCGCCAACAGAGTTAATACAACTTCCTAGTGGCCCGCAATGGAAGGCTCAGCAATCGCAAATCGTTATGGGCACATTGGCCGAGCAAGCGCTGATTTTTATTGAACTGCTAACTCCAAATAAAGTTGGAGCAGTCACCTCTTTTGATGTTGGCCATCGAATTAGAGATCTAGAACTAATGCCAGATGGCACCATGGTTGCCACAACAGATGATGGGAAACTCTTGTTCATCTCTAGGCGTTAGAACCGACCTGAAGTAGAGTTTGCCTCCTACGAAAATAAAAGGAGCAACAATCATGGGAGCTTGTACCTGCGGATACACCACTGATCCAGAGAAGAACTGCAATGGCACTCACAATGTTGTTAAGGCAGTTAAAGCTGATTTGATTGCAAAGCTAGAAGCCGGCGGATATGAAGACGCGGCCTTGCATTTAAAGGGTAAATAAGAACTTCACGAGCATGATCATTGGAAGCAGGAAGTTATTCGCATTCTTATCTGTGCTAACTCTCTTGTTTGCAGGATCAGTCGTTGTTGCAAATGCTGCAGTGAAACAAGGTGCTAAATGCACCAAAGCAGGAAAGATTCAAACTTCAAATGGGAAGACTTTTACCTGTTTAAAATCGGGTAACAGGCTTTCTTGGGCGAGAAACACCGTAGGTAGCAACACAAATGTGCCTTCGATAGTCGATCTTTCTCAAAGCACAAGCATCACGCCAGTTAACGATTTATCGCCGGTAGAGGTTTGTAAAACAATAGATCTCACTTCAAGGGGTGTAGGAACTAATGGCTTCCCAAGGCCAGCAAACTTGGCGAACGGGAAAAGTGAAATAAAGATTTTGGCTCTACCAATTATTTTTGAGGAAATCCCCTTCACAGATACAGATTTATCCAAGCTCCAAAATGCACTAAAGCAAACTAGTGATTTTTATGCCAAGGCCTCTTACAACCGAGTTAAGCTGACCTTTGATATTCCTGCAAAAAATCTATGGGTAAAACTGAAGACAACTGCCAACGACTATGGAATTCTTCCAAATAAACCCCAGCAAGATAATGAAATCATCGTAAAAGACACATTTTTGTTGGCCGATCAACAAATTGATTTCAGTAAGTATGACTCAGTAGTTATTGAATCTGGATACAGCCCATCAACCAGCGTGGGACAGGGTTTTGGTGGTCAGGTATTTAGTACAAAAACTGGCAACATTAACGGTGCCACTCTAGAAATAGGACGAGCCGCGGGAAGTGCAGGCATAATTGCCCACGAATTAGGTCACAGCATTTATGGTTTAGAAGATTTGTATGTCTTTTTAAATAGCCAGCGACCATCAGTTCCGGAACCAGTACCGGGTGGACGTTGGGATATAATGAGCGATGCAGGTTCCCTCAATGATTTCTTTGGGTGGAATAAGCTGCTTATGGGTTGGATTAAGGATGAAGAAGTTAGGTGTGTGCAAAACCAAGTCTCATCGACTCATTATTTATCAGACTTCTCTAGTTCTTTGGGAACTAAATTACTTTTAGTCAATCTTAAGCCCGGGGTAACAATCGCGATGGAGTCACGCAACAATTATTCTTCGGGCCAGGGCTTACTTGTTTACAAGATTGATACCAATATCAACCATGGCGATGGCCCAATTACCGCCGAGAAGTTGCTTTTGAGAAAAGGCGAAAAGAGAACTATGGATAATTGGAACATCGAACTTATCGATAACTCTTCTAAGGGCTTACTTGTAAGCGTAATTAAAAGCAGTTAAACCCAAGTAAAGGAAATAGTTCTTTACGGAAACCGAGAGCAGAAAGAAGTGAGGGCATGAAAAAGCTACGTGCGTATTTATCGGCCGCTCACTTTGGGCCCACGATGTTAATTACAGCGATCGCCTTTATTTTGACGTGGAATCTTTGGTGGGAAGGTCCGGCATATGTTGTTGCCTTTACAGTCTTTTTAGGCCAACTGATCATTGGTTGGAGTAATGACATCTATGACTATCAGGACGATCTCAAGCACAATCGCACCAATAAGCCTCTAGTTGCAGGGTCACTGACAGTTGCACAACTAAAGCGCACAACATTTATTTTTATACCAATTGCCTTTATTACAAACCTGCTTGGCCCACTTGGGCTAAAAGGTGGCAGCGTTTATATGTTGGGTGTTGGTTGCGGTATTGCATATAACTTCTACTTCAAGTTCTCACCTCTATCGCCTTTGCCCTATGCAATTGCTCTTGCGGCGCTGCCAGCATCTATGTTCTATGGCGCAAGTCGCACACCTTTAACTTGGATGGTAATTACAGGATCACTACTTGGTGTGAGCTTTCATTTTCTAAACGTGTTAAAAGATCTTCCCCAAGATCAAGAAAGCAAAATTGGGGGATTGCCTCAGCGATTGGGCAAGAGAAAATCTCTAGTAGTTGTTGTAGTACTGCTTGGACTGTCTGTAGCAATCACGGTAAATGCTTTGGCATAGTCAGATAGTCCGCTAAAACCCCTAGTACTGCCCACGTTAGAGCACTAGATTAAATTGCATGGACCTTAAGCCTCACAGATTTTTACTCGCGCTGGGTCTTTTGGTTGGAATTCTTGCTTCTGGAAGTTTGCATGCGAACGCATTAGGAGATCCCTATATTGGTCTGGAGTGCTTTGATAAGTTTGAATCAGATATTGGTACGACAGATCAAAATAGTGATGCCAAGATTTACTTAGTCTGCTTTAGATCGTCGAATAACGAAAGTAAATTTGTTTGGAGTAAGGACAATAATAAATACCCAGCGATCACGTATACAGATCCGATTGCTTATGGCAGAGATGTTGAAAAAGATTCGGATCCCTGCAAAACGGGTCCCGAAAATTCTGAATTCGCTGATGATTATCCTGGGACCTATTGTGATCAAGAATATTTCTTTTTGAAAGGCGAAATTGAATATGTTGTTTGGAGAAACGAGATTTATGAAGACGGAATTGTAAGAACTGCCTGGGTAGCACCCTTAGAAATTACAACACCCGAGGTACCAGAAAATATCTCGGCAGCCGAGCAAGCGACCGAGAACGCTATAGAAAACAGCACAACAATTGTTGTGCTTGCAACTTTTGCCATGGCGATGACACCAGCTGCCTTAAGCAGAATAGCGGCCACTCAAGATTCTTCTTCGAACAATCTTCCACGAGGTTCTTCAAGTGGCCAAGGTGTTCCTGAATACATGGAAATTAAAGCCAGAAGAGATGAAAAACTGAAAATAGAGAGTCCTAGAAGAAAGTTTCTAAGGTTTTTATCAAATCCTGCCGTCACCTTAGCTAAATACATATTCTTTGAGAATTACCTGAGAATTAGTATTGAAAGGATTTCTCGCTATTCGCCGGGGGTAGCCACAGTAGTTAGAGATGGCGATTACTTAAGAGCAGTTTTGGGCTCACTCACCTTCTTTATCTACCCAATAGCAACCCTTACCGGTGTGTTTAGTTTTGTTGAGCTCCATAGTCGAACACAAGGAACTTCACCCCCAGCGTCAATTCCCCTGTTACTTCCTTCTTTAATTGGCATGGCTCTTATGATCGCAATAGGAATTCTTGACTCACTTGCTGGAGCACTGGCTAGTGCAACATTTGCGATACTTACTTTTTCTATCCATGTGTGGCCTATGGGATCAGAATCAGATCCAAAGCAAATTTTTGCTACTTTAATTTCGATTTTCTTAATTACCTTTACTGCGCCCCTTTTTGCTGGTGCCTTGCGCAAGTTCGATGGATTACATAAAGATCCTGGTCGCAACTGGAATTATGCCGTCGACTACCTTCTTAGCCCATTGGTCACCGCCTGGATGGTCTGGAAGGTTCTGGAAGTAATTGCAGATCTATCTGGCTCAGAGTTTGAAGATAAACAAGCTCCTATCAAGATTGCAGTGTTTATCTGGTTTGTTTTGATAATCCGATATTTCATTGAGCACTATGTTGCTAGAAGCTGGGGCGATCGATTAAATGAAATGATTGCAAGTGATGTGGGGCAGTCAAGGGTATTTTTCATTGCAGGAATTGCTCTAAAGAGTTCCTGGATCTGGCTTCTGATCACCTCGGTCGGAACATTTCAAGGCGATCCATTAGGTGCTCCTGCATTGATTGCATTATTTGCCCTACCGGGCCTGATCAAACTTATGTGGCGAAATCCACCAGAGCATTTAGGTTTACTTAACTTACGTGGAGCACCAAAGATTGCCATGCTTTTCCTTATAGGCATTGGCCTGACCAAATTACTTGAAAACCCAAGATGGTTGGACCATCACGCTCTGATTTTGGAACTAGCCCTTGTTCCACTTCTGTTTTTCTCAATTATCGATGTGCTTACCCACGAACACACTCACACACCACGCTTCTTCATAGACAACAAATGGGGAATAAGGATTTATCAGGCCATCGGCTTCGGAATATACATATTCGTTGCAGGATATATTTTCTATACAGTTTTTGCCCTTAAGTAGGCCAGTGGCTCTTGTATTTGCCTTCATTTAGAGGATGATTGAACTATGCAATTTAAACTCCCAAAATCTACTAAGCCAACCCAAGTACCACAGCTGGGCTGGACTATGTTCATTGGGGTGTGCGGTGCATCAGGATTAATTGGAATCTTTGACACCGTTAGTTATGAAACACTGGCAGAAAGACTTCAGAGTGGAGCCGTTGGAATTGGTTTTACGCTGTGGACAATTGCGCGCATTATGCAGATGAAGGATTTTCCTCAGAAATTAAGGAAGAAACCACGTTTAGTTCTTACTATCTTTATCTTCATCGTCGGCTTGTCAGCTTTTACAGAGCTCTTTAGCTCAACAGTTACAACATCTAACAATCAAACATTTGCCGACAGATTTCTCTTTCTCATGGTTGGCATTGGCTTCACGCTCTGGTCCGTATTGCGATATATCTTGGGTAAAGAGATTAAAAGTAGCGAAGTTTAGGTTTTTACTAGATCTAACAAAGATTTTGTAACTACCTCAGATTTGGTTAAGGCGCAAACCAGTTAATTTATCTGGCTATATCTCCAACTAATTGATGCAGCTATCCCCACCCACACTTGATAGGGCACCACAGCAAGTGCCAGAGGCAGTGAGATAGTAAACAAGATATAGGTCATAGGCAGCGTCAGAACAGCAGTACCAATTAGTGCAATAGCTGCAGTAGTTAGGTTATGCGGGCGATAGAACTGATATGCCCAGAGCAGAGCAGTAAAGACAGAAAGTGCGAAGAAAGTCATATAAGTAAGTGCAACTGGTTTAGATGCTCTTTGGCCTATAGCAAAGGCTGCAATGCCTAGAACAATAAAGTTATATGGCCAGATTATTCCAAATATGAAACCTGGTGGCTGCCACGAAGGCTTATTGAGATTGGCATACCAACTATCGCCTGTATTGACCCAAAGTCCAGAGCCAACGACATAGACAATCACAACTGCTATCCCGGCAATAGATATTGCATTTCGAAGGTTCATATCTAGGGCAGTTTAACCCTTTAAGTAGTCTCTATTACCTGCTACTTTCTTCCACATGAAGCGCGTTCTTGCGGCCACATTGGTTGGATCCATAGTTGCGGGACTAAGCCTGACGGTAGCCAGCACTCAAGTAAATTCGGAAGCAATCTGAACCTATTCATTCAACCATGTGTATTTAATCTTCAAGGAGGAACATTATGAAGAAATTTATTGCAATTATTTTGACAGTTGTTTCGTTTCAATTGTCTGGGTTGCAGGCCGTGAATGCACACGGAGGTGGCTTGGATTGGCAGGGTGGGCATAACTGTCGTGTTGGCAGTTGTGCTGGAACTTATCATTGTCATCAGCCACGCGCTGGAAGCTGTGCTCCATCTTCTTCATTACCTAAAAAGAAGCCACTTGCAACGAAATCAATTTCAGTAGAATGTATTTTACAATCTGATGAAAATCTTTCCAGAAATCAGATCGCAATGATCCAATTAAAGTTGGCTAATCTTGGCTATCAACCTGGAACAAGAGACGGTGGGTATGGTAATTCAACCATAAAAGCTCTCAATAAATTTGAAACAGATTATGATTTAGCCAAATCAAACAGGGAAGTCATTCAGGTAGAGTCATTAACAGAACTTGGAGCTATGTGTTAATAACTCTATAAGTACATTGTGGCTAAATGAGAGTTTGGCTCATTAAAGTTGGAGACAAAAATGCAAAAATACTGGAATGCGACACTAACCACCCTGGCGCTAGCTTTTTTGTTTGCCTACTCTTATCCAGCTTTTAATGAACTGGTCAATGATTCAACACAG
>Ga0315903_10002252_pt1 | contig 28681 bp, 32 predicted proteins | sample LakEriMetagenome_7_FD_203524 | JGI IMG/M metagenome (GOLD analysis project Ga0315903, IMG submission 203524) | Freshwater fungal communities from buoy surface, Lake Erie, Ohio, United States - Buoy 2 MA119 | ecosystem: Environmental > Aquatic > Freshwater > Lake | place: USA: Lake Erie, Ohio... | reverse complement strand
CATTAGGATCTGTTTTGTAATCAAAACCCAAAGCTTCCATGAAGCACCCAAAGTGTTTGGATGCTTCTTCAATACGAATTTTCTTTTCGTCTTCTGTGTAAGGAATATTACCGTTAGATTGAATCATATATTTAAAATATTACAGACCGGCAAGAAGTTCTTTGAGTTTAGCGTCTGTGTCGTCTTCGGAAGTTGAAGATGAAACTGGAGTGGATGAAACCTCTGGTTTCTTTTCAGGAATCTCTGCTGACTCTTTAATACCTGCAAAGATACTATCCAGAGCTTCATCTTTTTCTTTCTTAGCGGGTGAAGGTGTTGGAGCAGACACTACTACATCGTCATCTTCATCTGAAGTATCTTCCACTACATCAGAAACACAGAAGTAGTGTTGATCCAGCATGCGTTGAAGTTCTGCTTGGGTTTTAGGTTTGAAGAACTTATTCAAGTCATGAATATTATTATAAACCTCATCCAATTTCTTTTGATCGATACCTTCTAGTTTAGAAGGAGACATAAACTTGGAAGAAGTGTATGTGGTCATCATACGATTAGATCCACCAAAACTAGCAGAACGAGATTCACATTTAATTTTGAAAGTGCATCCATCGGATAGATCAAAAATCTTAACACCAAATTCATCTGCATCATCTCCATCAATAGCATTATTGATAATTTTAGCCAATTCTTTACCATAACGAATGACTTTAACTTTACCTTCGTTCTCTGGATTAGTGGGATCTGAAATTACATAAGCGTTAACCATCCAATTCTCTTTGCGAGAAATTTCTTTAAGTTTACTCTTTTCTTCAGGAGAACCTGTATTATAGGTTTTAAGAACATAAGAATCAATAGGACAAGATTCTCCATAAGTGGTGGGACAAAGAGTAGTAACAAATTGACCTGTAGCTAAACTCTTCCAAGAGTGGTGATAGTAATGGAAGATAGTATTCTTAGGTTCAATTACATTAGGAATCAGACGAACCAAATAGGTTTTTCCTGATTCAAATTTCATGATCTCTTTAAAAGAACTTTCACCGTTCTTATTGTTAAGAGAGGTTTTAATAGCATCGAACATGTTTTTTGTAAATGTCATAATATTAGATTAGGTTGATTAGATTTTAGATTATATAGTGGTTTGTTAAGAGTTCAAGCTTTTATCAATAAAAAGTTTTAATTTGATAAAAGCTTTGATTAAAAATGGTCGAAGTTTTTCGGAATTAATATACTTTTGTCTATATTCCAAAAAGTTTTTACCAAAGTCCCCTAAAAAGAATTCTTTGGTATCTTCTGCCATTTCATTTATATATGAAGAAACGTTATCAAATTCCATTAAAGAATAAGGATTGATTTCGTTTTTCTTAATGTGATAAACCCACGAATTTTCTGATCCGTTTTCTTTAAAAGATAGATAATCGTGGAGTTGTATTTTGTTTTTTAAACAAAACCTAGAGATAAAAACCAAAGATTCTTTAACAGAATCAAATTGGGTATCTGGTAAGGTTTGTGTTAAAAGTTGTTTGTATATAGTATAAGATTTGATAGCCCTCGGGGAAGAAAAATAATTTAAATCAAAATACTCTACATCATTGTAGAGCTTGTATGGTGCTTTAAAATAAGCAGTCATATCCACATCCGGATATCTGGTAAAAAAATTAGATAATCTTTTCACTGCAACATATTTTGCATCTTCTTCAAATCCCTCGAAAGACTTTTTGATCTTAAAAGGTTTGTTTCTCATGGTGCGAGAAACTACTAAATGAGTGTTGTATATTCTTATTTCTAATGAAGTCACATCAAAGATTTTTTAAATAGTCGTTTTGTGTTCTTTGATTTTAATAGAGAAGGATAAAGTTGCAAGAGGTTTAATAAAGCTTCGTTTATGTTTTCTGAGTGGGTTACGTAAATAAAAATTTCTCTAAGATCTTTACTTTCTAAAATAGAAGTAAAAAGAGTAGATGGATTGATTTTTTTATTTTTAATAATAGACAAAAAAGACCCAAATTTAAATACTCCTAATATATATTCCTTAGTACATATTTGACACAGAGGATCATTTCTGCTAATAAAGTCATCTAGTATTTTCTCATTAAACATCTAAAGGTGAAGTTATTTACCCGTTAGATATTTTTTTGTCACTCAACTGAACTTTTCTAAAGCATTAGAAGCCTCATTTAAAGCACTTTGTGGGTCTTCTACTTCAAAATGATCCGGATTGGTTTCTTTTAAAGTTAAGGTCTCGTAATTGCATTTAAAAGAACTGTGGCCAAAATTAGGACCAAAGCGATTCTTTTGAAGTCCCATATTAACAACTCCTAATTCTCTATCTTCTTCGGTTTGCCACAAAGAACATATGATGTCACAAGTGCTCGCCAAACCTATAGACTCTGCAATACTTTCCATACCGGGAGATGTTGTATTAAATGATGCACGTTGAAGTTGTGTGGCTGATACTACAGGTATATTGTATTTAAAAGACATGGCTCTTAATTGTTCTGCTATTTCTTTTACTTCAGAATAAGAATTTTGATTCTTTGTTGTTGGTAAAAGAAGATTGATATAATCAACCACTAAAATATCAGGTTTAAATCCTTTGTGTGATAGTTTAGTAATATAAGCATCAATATGTCTTACGGTAATACTTTTAGGAGCATATTCTTTAACAATCAATTTACTATTAATGTTTTTGTAAATGTGTTGTAATTGTTCTTTAAGTTCTACTGTATAAGTCTTTAAATCGCTTTGAGGGATTTGAGTTAATTGAGAAGAAATTCTTTTGGAATACATGAATTCGGACATTTCTAAAGAAACCAAAAGAACATTCTTGTCTGCTAGAACCATATTAGTGGCTACGTTACCTAATACAATAGATTTACCTACATTTACCTGGCCAGCAAATACTGTCAATGTCTTGGGAAACAAACCACCCTCACACTTATCATCAATCAATTTCCACCCAGTAGGAATAGCTTTGTATGTGGCAGTTAATTCTTTAATGTGTTCATCAACTTCTTCGAAATACCAATGTCCTAAATCTTCTCGAAGATTGATTGCATAAGCTTTTTCAAAGTCTTGTAATGTTTCTCCTGTGTCTACTTTACCATTAGAAAACTTTTCTGCTGTCTTGACAATTGTATTATAAAGACATCTTTCTTTTAAGAATCTTTCTGTATTGGAAAGTAATTCATCTTTATTAAAATTACTATCAATTTGTTTAAATCTAGCCGCTACTTCATTAAAAGACTTTTTTTCTTCTTCTAAAGTAAGACGAGATTTAATTTCTGTTAAAGAAGGAACTGTTCCTCTCTCATTAAAGAATGATATAATATTCTTAAAAACAACTTTAATGTTTTTATCATTGAAATAGGATATATCTACGTGTTCAACAATAGAAGCCAAATATTCTTGACTGAGAAGAGAATTGAAAAGAATAATATTTTCGTAGTAATCCAGATCTAATTTGGATTCAGAATGCATTACTCTATATTATCAACTTCTTCCTCAATATCACTCACTGAACTTTTACCATAACAAAGATTTTCTTGTAAAGCTTTTTCAAGATCAGGCATAATCTTTTCCCAGAATTGAGCATTATTTTCTAGATCTTTGCGATAACCCAAACTTTCTCCTTTATACATTACTGTACGACCTGGTTTTTCAATGACTTTAAATGCTTCTGCAATTTCAAAAAGACCAGTATATTTGTTAAGACCTGATTTGAAATTGAGATAAAGTTCTGTTTTGAGATAGTTAGGAACAAAACGATTTTTAACAGTCAAAGCTCCAAGAGTAACACCAGAAATATTATGCGCAATTGCTACAGACTCTTGATCAGGATTATCTGCAGATTTTTCATTACGTGTACTCAATTGAACCAAAACCGAAGCTAGATAAATCGGTCCTTTACCCCCAGATTGATTCTTTACTAGTGTAGGAAACATTTCCATTCCCTCATAAACGTGATTAGAAAACAAAATAGGAACTTTGGCTTTAGCTGCTTTGTATGTCAAAACACGCATCATGGATTTGATACAATTGTGACTAATAAGATTGTCTTCTGTGATGCAGAAAGTAGAATCATCTTCTACTTCAATGTCTATCATATCCATCACTTCATTGACTGCAGTGATTTCTGAAATTTCTACTTCTTGATATTGGTCTTCGATAAATGTTAGGTCATTATTATTCATGTAAAATTATTTCTTCTATTTTTGTTTTTAAATTTTGAACGGTTAATAAAGGATTTTTCTTATAATCTCTTTCCCATACTATAATAACAGGTAATTGGGTTTTTTCTACTATGTATTGTAATCTTTTTTCATCACGTTCCCAAATTTCTTTAGCTGTTTTAATTTGATTACCAAGTCTATTTAAAACATCATCTGCATCATAAATTTCAGGATTTGCATGCCAAAAATCCCCATAAAATTCTATTATTACTTTTTCTCCCACCAAAAAATCAACTGTATAAGGATATATGTTTGTGTGTACTTCTTCTTTTATGGTCCAATTAGTAATTTCTTTTAATTCTTTTATAAATTTTTGTGAAATGATACTTTTGGTTTTTACTTTAACACCGCCAAACATTCCTTTAGATCCTTCTTTTAAATAAGATTCCATTCTTTTAGATGTCATCTCTTTAATTTTTTCTGGAGTCCATTGTGATATTGTTTTTAAATATTTTTCTTTTCGTTTCTTTTCAGCTTCTGGATTTTGTGTTGTGTGTGTATATCCAGTTCTTAAAAAATATGTCAATTGACCCTTTTGAGCTGCTAATGACGCGTAATTTTCACCGTATCTTTCAATTTTTGTTTTATGTGCTTCTTCTTGAAAATTGGGCAAATTGAAATTGTATTCTGTGCCATATTTTTGTAAACAAGTTTGTTTTCTTTTCTCTAATCCATTTATTGAATTAGATTTAGCAGCACACTTTTTGCATTTTACGTTAAAGTTATCAGTAAACTTTAAAGTATTTGTATTTCTTAAAGCAAATATTTCAGATATTTTTATGTCTGATTGTATTTGCTTTTGACAATCTTTACAAAAAATTTGAAATGTGAGTGGTGTTTCTTTTTTAGATAAATTTAACTTGATTTCGATTCCCTTTTTTTCTGCTGTCCAAATATAAAATATTTTACCAGTTTTACCGGTGTTTTTAAATACTTTAATATTGGTAATTAAAACAGGATCAAAGTTAGGTTTATAAAAAATATTATTAATATCTAAAAAATTTAGAAAGAGTTTAAAGTCCATAATTTTATTTATGGACTTTGCTCGTTATTTATCAAAGAGCTAAACTTACTAATTTATCAGTTTGTATAATTTTTTGCGCTTCTACGTAAACTAATTGATTTTCTCTTTTAACTAAAAGGCGATGTTCTTTAGAAAGTTTAATTTCTTTACCTGATTTAGTTTTAATTACCAAATAAGATTCATGTGAAACATTCCATTTATTTTTAATTTTACGATATCTACCCAAATGAGTAAGAACCTCTTCTCCCTCACAAACATCTTTTAATTTTTTGATGCCTTCTTTAGTTTTAACTAAAGTATCAGGACATAAACATTTTGCGCGCTGACCCACATCTGCAGCATCTTTTCCTGAAGCAGCGTCTTTAATTTCTTTAGCAGAAGCTAAATTACCCAAAGAATCAATAGTAGCAATGAATTTCAAATCAGGGTTGGATTCTCTTGCTTTAATTACATTGTCTAAAAACATAGACATTTGATTTCTACAATCTTCTACTGTCTCTACCGGATAATATTTTACACGAGAAGTGTCCATTCCAACGTTTTCTGCGCTTCTTTTATCTACTGCTACTTCGGAATCCCAAATAACAGGGATGTAACCTTTCTTTTGAGCATTCGCCATAATCTTATTCATGATAAGAGTCTTACCAGCCATAGAAGGACCTGCAAATCCGGTAATTCTACCTGATGGGATTCCTTTATACATAGAACCACTAATAATAGCGTTCAGTGCATAAGAACCTGTATCAATCCATTCATCTGCAGTGGATAAAGTAGAAGCTTCTAAAACCTCTGCATCTGGATTAAGAGCGTCTACTGATTTGAATATATCTTTTAGTGAGTCTAGTTCATTTTTTGCCATATCATTGAATATAATAAACTACTTTTTAATAATTTCAAGCGACAAAAAAAGGTCTTTGAAATTAATCAAAGACCTTTTTGCTATTCTTATTATTTTTCTTATTCGTCATCAAACAGCTTCACAACATCTGGAGAAGCTTGTGGCTGAGATTGCTGTGGTTGGGAGGGTACTCCATTAAAGAGTTGTTTATATTGAGCTTGAAGTTTAAAATCCAAAGCTACATCATTAGCTTCTGTAATAAAATCCCTCTTATATGACCAAGAAGTGGATCCTGTTTTATCTGCCAAAAATTCTCTAAAGAATAGTGGTAGAATTTGTAGGGTTAGTTGGCCTGAATTTGGATTAGGAGAAATATGAACTACTGCTGGATTTTTAACTACTAGATTTTTGTCTGTAGTTTGTTCATTGTTTTTTTCTCCGATAATAGTTCTTCCGACAGTGTCGAAGAATACGATTAGGTTTGTATTTGTTTCCATGGTTTAATTTATATTGTTAAAGTTCAAACGGCACTGTTTCTTTTTTTGAAAGATTGTTTACGATTTCTAATACCTGGTTAGTTCTTTCTTCTACTGAACCTGAAATGTAATGTACTGGTACCCTAAATTCGTCGATAAGAATTTCGAAATTATGAACCACTTTGTCGTAAAAGTCTTTATTTACTGAACGAACACCATCATCAATTAGTGGTAATTCTGGGACTACATAACAAATAGCATCATATTTGTATACCATTTGTTGAAAGAGGTTTTCGAATACCTGTTGCATTTCATGATTCATTTCATCATAAAAATACATAGTATATGCCATACCATCTAAAGCACAACGATCTAAAATAGCATTACCTGGTGTATGAAGAAATTCATAAAACTTCGTCATAACATAAAGTTGAGTGGTAGTATTACCCAATTCATTAATAGGAATACCCAATTCTTTAAGACCCCTCAAGAGATTACTACGAAAAATAAAATTATCCAATTTTCCTGAATCTTTAAGAGCATTTACTAAAGTTGTCTTGCCTGTAGAATGAGCACCTGAAATACAAATTTTCATATTTAAATAATAACACCTTTCTGTGTTTTTTCAATATACTTTTTGAATGTAAAAATATTATAAAACATATTTTTTAATTGTTCCGCATTTGGATCTTCATCGATGAAATCTACTAATTTGATTGACCATTTTTCTTTCAATCCAAATTCATCATCATATCGTTTATTGAGTAATCCCGCTACAATGGGATTAGAAGTATCAATACTAGTAATATAATGATCTAAATTGTTTTCAAAATACAAAGAAAATTCTCTTGGTAGAGTAGCACCCAGGAGATGATGTTTTATATAAGGCCTTATAACACGATCTTTTACTAAACGTTCAACCAACATAGCTCGGCCTAAAGCATATTTTTTCCAATTATTATTAGGAATAGAGTTCCAATAATCCGGAATCTTCAAATTACTCACTAAAATTTCATCTTCATAAGAATTGATAAAATAATCATCTACGAAATTAAAGGCTATTTTATTTACTTTGTAAGTAGTAGCAAAAAATTCATAACATTCTTTAAATTCTTCATAGGTTTTACCGTGAACTACTGCGATCTTCTTACCGGGAAGATCATCATATTTGGAAATAAAATTTTTATAACTTTCAATAGTTCCATCCTTATCATTAAAGACGTCTGGAATAATATACTCTGTGGGTTTTAATTCCTTAACCCAATAAGCAAATTGTTCTGGGTCGTAAGATTCACCCAATTCAAATAATGAATTGTCTAACAATACATGACGGCCTTTTCGAACAGATTCAAAATAAAAATTTCTATATTCAGAATGTGTAGGCAATAGATGTACTAGTGCATAATCGTATGAATTATAAGCCAAAGATTCTTTTAAAAGAGGAATTGGAGTTTCGTGTGATACTAGCATGCCGAAATTATACGTTATTACGAAAATAAATCAAATAAATCTGTTTGAACCTCTTTTCCCATTTGCGGTAATCTCCAACCAATAGCATCGTATACATTTTCAATGGGTGGTACTACAATCTTTTCAAACATTTTATCATAATCAATTTTGATGTTACTAAATTCTTTAGGATATTCATTAATAAATGCAATAGCATCTAAATTGTAAGGATTCTTCATTGCATAGAAATATTTGATCTTTTGCCCTGATCGAATACTTTCATATTTAGAGACTACCTTATGTTCTTGTAATAAAAGGTTGTGTGCAATAGAAGCCTTAACGTGACACGGTGTTCCCTTTTCGAATTTGTTTAGAGAAGCAGTAGAAGAATATTTGTCATAATCTTTGACTGCTTTTCGGAATGCTGCTTCTGTAACATCCAATGATTTGAAATCGTTATAAGCTTCTCTAAAAATATCATTAGTCTTCTTGACGTCTTTTGTCAAGAAAGCAGTCTCAATGGTTTTCTTGATAAATTCTTTAACTCTTTTAGGTGTTGTAGATCGAGCTACTTCCACCCCGACATACTTGAACTTATTACAAGCGACTCCTTCTTCATCTAAAATGTGAAGAATGTATCTTTTCTTTTGTAAGAAAGTACCCACATCGGCAATAGCTTCTCTTTTAAATTCAAATCGCGGATCAATAGAATTTAATTCTTGTCGAGCCCATTCTAGAATTTCTTCGTTAACATATTTTTCTAGATCATTTACAATTTCATGAGCTTGTTCGGTGACGTGATTTTTTTTTGATAATTTAATATCAGCTTTATTTAAAATAGGTTGAATGGTGACGTAGCAGGAGTCGGTGTCATTGTATATGTCAATAGGTTCGGTAACACCATATTTTTCATTGGCTCTTTTTTGTAAAATTTCAGATCCTGTTTTGGCTACCATTTGACCAGTTAATGTAATAGAAGAAGCATTATCAATGTCCACAAACGGCGAATATTTGTTAGCCATAATTCCGTAAATTGAATTCAAAGTTAACTTCAACACGCTTTGAAGAACATTGTAATAAATGACTTCATCCTCTGTTTCTTTCCTTTGTTTTAATAATTCAGATGATTTATTTTCTTTTAATTCTTTTTCTATTTTCGATAAAGCCTTTTTAGCCTTATTCATGGCTTTCTTAGACTCTACTCTTTCTCCATACACTCTATTAATAAGAGTTGGTAAAATTCCTTTAAACTTTTGAGTATAAAGAACTCCTGCTTTAGAAACAGATATTTTCTCTTCTTTAATAAAGTTATTAAATTTTTCTGCTTCTAGTTTAGTTGTCTTTCCGTTAACTAACTTAATTTCTACCTCAGAATCTTTTTTCCAATTACCAGTAACAATCTTACCAAGTTTCGTTTCTGGGGAAATGTTTAATGTAATAATAGTATTAGGATAAAGTGAGTTGACGTCAAAACTAACTACACTTTCCTTTAACCCTCTTTCAGGTTCTCTGACATACCCTCCTTCGAGCGCTTCTGTGTCACTTTCATTTTTAAATGTCGGAATAATTTGACCTTCATTATAAGCTTGAATGGCAATAGCCCCTGAAAGAATACCTATTTTACCCAAAGCCGCTTCGAAGTTAGTACACCCTTTATACGAAAGCATTCGAACTACCTTTAAGAAATTTAATTTATTTTCTAATTTACGTAATAGATCTACGTCTTGAATATTATACTCAACAAATTGATCCCAATTTTCATTAGCCAGGTTAGCTAAATTGGTAGCATTGTAAGCCAATTTACCTTCCTTCAATTCATACTCTGCAATATAATTTAATGAATATGATTCTCTGTCACCGAAACTATAAACTTTATAAAGTTCCATATAGTCAAGAGAGCTGACTCCACTAATAGTCCACTTACCCGCCATTTGACCGAAACGATCTCTAAATTCTCTAAAATGTAAATTTCTTACAGGAGACAATTGATTAATGAAATCTCTACCGATAATATTTGTGGCTCGATTGATAATGTAAGGCATATCAAATCGTTCACTATTCCATCCACTTACAATGTCAGGTGGATCTGCTTTCCAATGATCCACAAAACTTATAAACAAATCTTCTTCAGAGCGACACTTAAAGTAAGTTATATTTTTTTGTTTTGGTGTGTAATCTACGTTTAATCCCCAAGTATAAGTGTGATCTTTTAAAGAGTCGTATATCGTAATAAGATTAACAGCTGCTTTTGCATCTTTAGGTTCTGGGAAAAAATCAGGACAATGGACTTCAATATCGAGAAAATAAATTTTTAAAGGAAATTTACTAAAATCTTTTTCGTGAATTTTATCCTTAAAAGTCTCAATAAGAAATTGCTGTTCTACCGGAAAATTACCGAAAAGCCTTTTTGTGGTAGATTCTGTAACAAATTTATTTCTTTCAAAGGAATTTTTAAAGTAATGTTTTTTTAAAGGTGTTTTGAAAATAGAAACAGCATCTGTTGCATTTTCCTTTTCAGTATAAAGAAAAGGTGTAAATGGAATTTCTGTATCAATTCGTGTTCCTTCTTCTGACCACGTTCTTAAAAAGACAGTTCCTTCTCTTGGAGAATAATAAGCGTTTCTATACACACATTAATAATACATCAATATATGCAATTCTCAAGTATTAAGGGTTACATTCCTTGAGATATTTTCTTTCTGGAGAACCGAAAGGGGTAAAATAGGCTTCGTAATGTTTACCTAAATTCTTTTCATCTTCTAGCCAGAAGTTGTCTGCAAATGCTCGAGACTTTTTACAAAGATCTGCATATCGACTTTGATCTTTCAAAGCATATTTGATTTGATCGATAAATTCATCTCCTGTCTTATATTTTAAGAACGCATCTTTATAGGTTACCATATCAGGACATACAGCGGGTAATCCCAAAGCACCTGCTTCAATTAATTTAATATTACTTTTTGCTCTGTTAAAATTATTATCTTGAAGGCAAGCAAATGTTAATTGACTATCTGAATTTGCCATAGCTTCAGGAAATTCTGGAAGAGGGACCCAAGGATAGTATGCAATTTCTCCCTTATCAATAAACGGTTTTAATGGGAGTGGGAAACACCCATAAAATTGCCATTTAAACATAGTACGTGTTTTAATAACAGCTTGGATAATATTAGCAAAATCATCTTGTTGATTGGTTCTATTAGTCACGTCTACGTGAGTACCTGAAGCAAAAATAGAAATTTTTGGTTTCTTTTTATTTTTTTCGTAGGATTTTAAAAGGTTACCCAAATTATAATAGCGATCAAACCACCATTTTTGTAAATAATTAGGAATAACAGTAGTAGCTTTATTACCTGTCTTGTCAATAAAGTAATCTCTCATAAAATCACAGGTCACTGTAACTTCATCACAAAGATTCATAATTTCTAAAATAGAGCTTCGGATTTCGTCTGAAGTAAAAGCATCTTTATTTCGATTATAGTCTGGAATATCTTCTCTAAAAACAATATCATCAATTTCATAAATGAGTTTAAAATCATTTTGTTTTGAGAGTTCTTTAAGAAACTTAACAAATTGTAATTGAACCGGAGTAGCTTGACGTTGAATCTTAACTGCTTTAATGTGTTGATAATATCTAGGATCTAAAACCATGGTAGTAGACTCCATAATGATAGCTTTTTGATAAAGATTCAACATATTGTTGGGTGCCATGCAACGATAAAAAGCGCAACCGCCGTAATCTGCTAAATAATTTACTGCTCGGGGAAGATTTTGACCAGGAACTTCTGGAGGAGGTAGTGATTGACCACCAACAACTCTAGTAAATTGAACTGAATCGGGAATAAAAGGAGGCAATCCGACAGGCGCTCCAAGATTATGTGCAAGACCTGATTGTTTGACTATATAATTTGACATAAGATTATTAAACTATGTATGTGAATCCGTTCTTCTTTTCAAGCATAGTAATACTATCGGCTTTATCCAGAACGGTAGTTCCACGATGAGTAATGATATAACAATTTTCTTTGTATTTCTCCATTCTCTCTCTGAGAACTTTTAGAACCAATTCTACTCCTTTATCATCCAGAGAAGAATCCAAGAGTTCATCATAAAAAATTGTAGAAAAATGGACATCACCTTGCATTCTTCTGATATCTAAGAACGCAAATAAACTAGCCAAATCAATTCTTTTTCGTTCACCACCAGAAAAATTAAAATAAGATCTCACTTCACCTTTTTCGTCTGTGATATTTTCATCAAAAAATTCATTAAACGTACATAAACAATTAGCTTGTAACTGCTCCAAATAATAAGCTAAACGAGAATTAAGAACCTTTAGTATTTTACGAACAATATAAGATTTAACCCCTTCTTCAGATACTACAAATTTAACACATTCTAATACAGATAATTCATTATCAAATTTTTCCAATTGAGATTTGTGTTCATTTAAATTATTGAGAAGTTCTTTTACAGAATTTTCTAAAAGTTTATTAGACTCTTTTTTAATATTTTCTTCTTCTACTTCAAAATCTTTAATACTATCTATTAAAAAAGATATTTTAGTTTGTATGTTCGAATTTTGTTTAATAAATTCTTGAATTTTTTGTCTTTTAGAATTGATATTGTTAATTTCAGACTCTTTTTCGTCTTGTTTCTTTTCTGCTTCTTCTAAAAGAAGAGATATTTCATTTTTATTCTTAGTAAGTTCTTCAATTTTATTAGTAATTTTTGAAATATTTTCTTCTTTATGTTTAATATCATCTTCTGAATAGGGTCTATTACAAGTTGAACAAATAGCATTGACCTCCCCAATACTGTCTAAAACACTCTTTTCGTGTTTAATGGCTGTTTTATATTCTGTGACTTTTTCAAAAATATCTTTTTGTTGATTCTTTATCTCTTTTAATTTTTCTTGAAGAGAATTAATTTTGGTGACAAACAATTGATCAACATTTTCAGGAATTTCATGAAAAGACTTTTTAAGATCTTCTATTCTGGAGTGATTATCTTCTATTTTCTTTTGAATGTTAAAAATTTTAGAAGTTTTATTGTCTACAAAAAAATCTAATTGTTGTTTATTGATATTGTAATTTTTTTCAATTTCTGAATGTTTAGCGTGGCTAATTTCGTAGTCTCTTTTTTTCTCGTTGTATTCTTCACGAACTTTTAAAAGCATTTCAGAAAAAATTTCTAAATTTAAAATACTTTCAATAAATTTTCTTTTATCTACCTTAGATTGTGCCATAAACGGAATAGTGTTGTTTATGGTCATAATAACAGAATTTTGGAAAATTTTACTATTAGAATGGATTAACTTACAAATAAATTCATTGGTTTTGGGGAGTGTTGATCTTGTAACATCTTCTCCGCCCTTAGAAATGAAACATTTAGTTGGTTGCAATGTGCGAATGATTTGATAACAGTGAGTGACTCCGTTATGAGTAATGTCAAATATTAATTTAGCCTCGCAATCTTTCTTGGTTTTAGAATTAACAATAAGATCTTTATTAAGTTCTCTGATGGTTGTTCCGAATAAAGCGAAATGCAAAGCTTCCACTACCGTAGACTTTCCTACTCCATTTTTAGAATCTTCTTTGTCTAAATTAATACCGGTGATAATGTTGACACCAGATTTAAAATTTAAATTTACAGGAGTATTTCCTATAGAAAGAAAGTTTTTAACCTCTAAGGTTTTAAAATTAACTAAATGCACTTTTAAATTATAAATTATTTTTTTTACAAATCCATGATTTCATTTATTTGCAAATCAAGTTTTTTGATATCCTGGTCTACAAAAATAAAATTATGCCAATCGAACTCATTTATTTTTTTCATTACAATTTGGTAATATTCTTCGTTATACTCTTTTAAGAAGTGCTTTTGTTTATACAACTCAACAAATTTTAAATTTAGTCTTAAATCGTGCTGTATGACCCATCCTAACGATTCTACGACAAATCTACTACCACTACAACCATCAACATATTGTCTTTCTGGTATAATATAAAAACCACCAAACTTGTTTATTAATTGAAGCATTTTAAATTCAATACCCGGTGGGCCATACAAATAATTTAATTCTTCTAAAAAATTAATATTTTCAGTAGAAGCAAAAAATATGTCGGTAGATAAGCGATCATACCCATTCCAATAACTACCACCATAAATTGAATTTTGTTTATCCATTTCATTGAAAATAGATAAAATTTTTTCTTCATTTAATAACCAACTATCTACCCCTATTTTAACCCATTTATTAATTTTATTATTTTTTAATAAGTTGTAACCCCCAATTATTAAATCTATTTCACCTTCTATATGCCCTTTATTAATACACTTAAAATCGGCGGTAAAATTTTTATCATTTCCATTATAACATAAAGCTATATTGGGTTTAATAATTTTATAAGAATTAAAAATTTCTTTTAAATAAGGCCAATAATTTTCTCTATTATTAACCGTAATGATAAAATTAACATTCATTAATATAAATTACCAATAACACCCACCTTCAATATTTTTAAATTTTTCTGGGGTTTCTTCCAATGAAGGTCTTGCCCAATACTCATTATAAAAATGTTTAGCAATAGGGCCATTATCCCACCTTGATCCTTTAATACCAAATAACAATTGTAAAGGTCCCCCTAAATGGATTCCTTTTTTACCACTTCTTTTAGCATGAGCTACTAACGGTAAGGCAGAAGCTCCGGCTCCTATTAAAAGAACATCATAGTCTGTATTTGACATTAGTTTTTTAATATTTTCTATCATTTCTTTCCAAGAAGAATAAGGACTGGGTTTATCAATTCCAGGAGAATGTTGGTGTTTGATTGTTAGTAATTTAAAATCTGGGAGAATACGTGGATCTTTCCATAATTTATCTTTGATAGAATATTGTTTTTGGATTGTTTCTACAAAAGGAGAAATAACCAACACTTTTTTATTCTCTAAATGTTCTGTCCATGGAGAACCTGAATAAAAAGGTTCCAGACTTTGAAGATCTAATAATTCACAATTTGGTGAATTTTTTTTAATATATCGAGCTTCAAAATCTAAATTAAACATAGACCACCAAGCCAAAGAATCTATATCTTTTAAATCAGTTGTGATTTGGTTAATAAAATCAATTCTGGCTTCTTCTGTTTTAGGAAAAACTCCAGTATTATTATATGACTCTTCTATAACATTAGGTGCCCATTGGACTGATTGGTTTTTGTGTTGGAATAAAAAATAATTGTAAATACAAATTAATTCACAATTGCCTATCTTACCAGTAGCGAAAGGTTTATCATCTTTAAATTTTTCATAAAGATAAAAAGAACCATCTACAAAATTTTTCTTAGTAAAATTCATTTGCTATAAATATTGTATTTAAAATTTGCAATATAATCACTACACACACCTAAGCAATTTGAAATAATGTTAGGATATCGTTCAGGTAACACATCTATACTTTCTTTAATTTTATTTTCACTTGGAAAAGCCCAGATGTAATTTTTACTGGTTAAAGTAATTTTATCATTTTCATGCCAAAAATAATGCATATCTTTACTGTGTAAATTAACAACAGCTTCAATATTTTTACAATGAACCCAAAGTGAGTCTTTTCTATCGTTTAACCAATTGTAATTTATTTCATATTGTGGTATATCATGTCCTAAAAACCATTTTTCATTTTTTAACCATACATCTATTTCCACATCATAACCTTCATCTAATGCTGAGTTAATATATGAGGGTTCATTTTCATATAATTCATTTTTCCCATTTATATTTCCCCTGTGTGATATGAGTATCACAATTATCTTTCAAATATTATGTTATGTTCATTGTCATGGCAATCATTAGGTATTATATTTTTAATTTTAAATTTATTTTCTTCAAGAAATTGAATAATATTGTCTAAATGATTATCAATATTAATATATAAAGGGTTTTGTTTAAATGCTTCTACACTACCTGCACGAAGAATGTTGATAAATTTACCTAAGGACTTTAATACTTTAAAATCATTTCCCTGTGTATCACAATGCAAAAAATCTATATGTGATATTTTATTTTCTTCTATAAATGTATCCAATCTAGTAACTTCAACTTGTATAGTTTCTGTTATTTTGAAATCTGTTCTACCTGGCCAGGTTTGATCTAAATTATTTTCAAATTTATTTAATGAACTACACCCCCAATCAGATTGACCTGCAATATTAAATTCAGCAACCCCGTTATAATCTGAAACTGCTTTAGGTATTACTATATAATTTTTACAACTTTTTTTGTATAAAAAATTATTTAATAAATATGGTGTAGGTTCAAAAGCATACACCATATTTTCTTCCTTTATATATGATTCACAACTAGAACCATTATTTGCACCAACATCAAATATTATCATATTGTTTTAAAAAAGTATCTAAATCTTCGGGAGTTCCAATTCCCCACATTTTTTCTATTTCAAATGTTTTTATTTTTTTATTGTCACTTATTGCTTCATTAAACACAGGGCAGACGTAAAATTCATTATTAGTCCGAATATTTTTATTAATCATCTGTTCAGTATATTTTACATAATCCGAACCCCTTTTCCAGTAATATACCCCAACAGTAGCAATATCACTAATTGGATTTTTTTCTGCAACTTGAATTACATATCCGTCATTGTCTATTTTAGCAAAAGACCACTTAGGATGTGTAGATTTAAATACCAATATACCACCATCACAATTATTTTCATTCATCTTATACATGAATTCATTTGAATCCCAATCAATATACTGATCAGAGTTTGCCATAATAATAGGATTGTCATTGTTGATATGTTCTTTTGCTAGTAAAGTTGTACATGCAGCACCTTCTGTAAGGCCTTCAATCTCTACTATCTTACAATTTGGTGTTATTAAATTTAACAAAGTATCAAGATTATATTTTTCTCTATGAGTTTTTTGTACCAAATATATATAATTTGCATCTATGTTTAAGGATTCAACTACTACCTGTATCATTGGTTTTCCTTTAACATCAATTAAAGGTTTCGGAAAAGTATACCCAGCCTTTTCAAATCTTGAACCCGCACCAGCCATTGGTATGACCACATTTAATTTTTCATCTTTCCATTTAGGCATATAATATTCCATTTTATTTAATTCATTTAAACGGAAGTTAATATTTTTTATTGTAACGTCATCTGGATCTTTCACACGCAAAATATTCGCTCTACTTCTGTGAGCCGCAAGTAGTCCGTGTGGTGAATCTTCTACTATTAAAGTTTCTTCTGGTAAAACACTCATTTCTGAAATACATTTCCAATAAATTTCAGGGTGAGGTTTACTATTTTTAGCATCTTCATTTGATACAATTAAGTCAAAAAATTCAATAATATTTAATTTTGAAAGAACTGTTATAACTGTCTTTCTTATACTATTACTACCACAAGCTATTTTATAACCTTTTTGTGATAAATCACTTAAACAATTTCTTAAACTATTTGATTTTTTTAAATTTTGAAGTTCATTTACAGTGTATTTTTGTTTTTCTTTCCAAACTTTATCATACTCAGATACATTTAATTGTTTTTCTTTAGTCAACATTTCTAATTTTTGAAATGTTTTTAAGCCATCATATCTGTTTAAATGATCTTCCCAAGAAATACTATATTTTTCACCTAACGCTTTATTAAGTGCATCAAAATGTATTTTTTTTGCCTTTACTAAAACACCATCTAAATCGAAAATTATTAATTTTATCATGGAGAATCACTCCCAAAGTTCACTATATGTCTTAAAGTAAAAGGCACATACACTCGTTCTATCTGAATGTCTGGTCTTTGAACTAGGTGATGTTTTAATATAGTTTCAGGATGAAACCATACTTTATTCTCATAATACTCATCTATTTTATCATACAAAGAACAGTAATATTTTATATAATCAGGTTTACCCCATGCACAAAGATCAAAAATACCTCTATGGTAATTACCTCTAAAAGGTATACATAGTTTATCTGTATCAAGATGGGGAGTTATAGATGTGTGGCCATATGCATCAAAACGTGTTATTAAAATTGTATCATACAACTCTTCGCCAATTAATTCATATACTTGTTTTCTCTTTCTCCACATGTTTAAAGTATTTGATGGTTTGCAACCATTGTCCTTGTAAACATATTTACAAGTATCTATTTTCAAATAATTGTGATCTGGATTTTCTAATACATATTTTTTAGGTTTATAAAAATCTAGTATTGTATTTATCTCGTCGCCTTCATATGTGTGTAAGTATACATCCGGTGATAAATCTTTAATGCAAAAATTATAAATATTATCAAGGAATTTTAATCCCTCTCTAATTTGTCCCGTTATGCATACTGCTATTTTCATTATACCTTTTTAAAGACAGAAAACCCATTTCTTTCTGTGTCTGTTTTTAGTAAGATGTGATCATTTCTGTTAGAAAGTTGTCTGTTTATTTCTTTACATTTTAAAGCGGTGATGTCGTCTAATACCAAATATTTGTATCTAGATTTTAATTTAATAAATTCAGGAATTGTTGAAAATTCTCCCCCATCTAATAACAGCAAATCAATTTGTTCTGGAATTTTATCTAAAACATTCGGGCATTCTTTATATCCTTCAACATCCTCCCATAACCATTGTTGTTGTTCTGGACCAAGAGTAACACCTTTAAGCCAAGTCAAGTCATATACATCAATGATTCTTCCGTAAAGGGAATTTACAAAATCTTTGTAAGGTTCAAGATTTTGAAGAGCTAATTTATATTGTTCTTTATTACTTTCTAAACTAATAAAAGTTTTTTTAGAACCACTATCTTTAATACCATCAATAATGCAACGAGTAGAACCAGCTCCATTCCAAGTACCAATTTCTACAATAGTGTTTACATCTGGTTGTTTGGCTAATTCGTATAACGTTTCACCTAGTTTACTGTTTCTGTTAATTTGTCCAATCATTTTAAATGTTTTTTGAGGTTTCTTGGATTAATGTTATCCAATAATTTAAATTTAATTTTTCTGTTTGTTTAAAGCAACTGCCATTTTTATATTGTTCAATATAAGGTTTGAGAAAATCATTATTGACTTCATTCCAATCTGTTATTTGAATGATGGGCAATCCTTCATATCCATCAAACATAAAATGTTTTTCAACAATAGGAATACAACCAAAATATAAAGACTCCCAAGTCCTGTGTGTGTCTATGCCATTTCCTCTTGGAGAAGCTACAAATAAAAATTCTTTTATTCTATTGGTGTATTGTTCGTATGTGATACGAGAATCTTGTATACACATATTATTGTTTAGTAATATATTTCTTACTGAATTTCGAGAAGGGTGTGTGTTTCCAAAATTACAATACAACTTGTTTATTATTTTGTTTTTAATTCTAAAATCAAATGCGTTGTTTTCTAATATAGGAAAATTTGTATAACTTCCTTTATTTAATGTAAAATGATTTTCAACCCCGATTGGTAGTGGTATTAAATCGGGGTGTCTGTAATCTACATTCTGAGCAAACCATTTGCGAATACATTCGGGTTTGTGATTAAAAACTTTTTCAGTAATAGCATGATCAGAACAATGACTTATCAATACAAAATTTTTATCTTTACATTGATTTAATTCTTGAAATAAATTTCCCAAATAATCAGTTTTACACCAGATGATTGTTTTATCTGGCAAATTTTGTAAACTATCCTTTCTATCTTGGTCGATGATTACATTAGCTACAGATTGTAAATTAACTCCATTAATAATATTTTTCATATAAATTTCCAAGGTAATCGAGATTGGGCATAAGTTCTGTCTTTGATAAGACCGTTTAATAATCTAAAATGGAAGAATAAAGATTGTTGATTATTTTCTTTCAAAAAAGAATCTGCAAACAATCGAAAACAACTATCTATGCAGTGTATTTCTGTGGCATTTTCTAAAATTTTAGTATATTCAAAAATGTTAGAAGTTAATTTTAAATCCGGTTTAATAATTTTTAAATTTTTATTAATAATATGTTTTTGATCTATGACAAAATCTCTAGAGGGATCATCGTGCAAGAAAATATAATTTTCTGGTGGATTAATTTTTTGATACAATTCTTCTTCTTTAACTCGGTCTCTTTCAATATAAAAATCAGTCCATCTTTTTTTAAAATCAAGTCCTACCTGTTTATAAAATGCATGATCAAAAGTAGTACCTTGTATGTACTTCATGATGTGGTGATGTCCCACACGAATAATATTTTTGGGGTCTATTTTGGCCAGAAAAGGTGCGATATCGTGATCATCTAAAGGTATAATATTGATATTAGTGTCTCTATACATATAGAGAATATTTTCATGATACATTGGTTTACAAAACAAATGAATGTTTGGGGTTATCCGTTTGTGAATGTTGCGAACCAATCCATTACAAACAATGTGATCACCTAAACCCAGATGATGATGTATATAAAGTTCTTTAAGAAGTTCTGCCATAAATTAATCCTCGATGATGCCAAAAAACTGTTTGATAGGGACATTTATCTGGTCTTGTTCCTTCTCCGCATTCTGATGGTGATGGTAGAAAGGGAATTTTATGTTTGATTCCCAAAAGAGATAAAATTGATTGATCATGACGGTGATCTGTAAATTCTGGGTAATTATCACCTAACAAATTAGGTTTATCCGTAAGAATATCTTCATCTTCACAATACTTTAAATATTCTTTTACAAAATTAACAGATTTTTCATTCTTTTTATAAAGTTGCAAATTACCGGAACATTGCATTCCTTGAACATATTGAGATTCATCACAATTCATTTTCACAAAACAATCTTTTTTAGTCCATTGATTGTTTAACCAAATTTGTTTATGGGGATTACTATCTCTATTTTCGAATAATAAAATTCCTCCAGTCTTTTCACATAATCTAAACAAACAAGATATATCTTTCACAATAGCTGTTCCACTATCAATATAAAATAAAAAATCCCCTTCATCCAAAATAGAAAGAACTCTGTCTATAAAATAAGGCTTCCATAACCAATAACCAACTCCTCTTCTTTGTTTAAGAATATGTTCATTCTTTTTATAAAAATTTTCATCTATATCCTTTAATGAAAAAGAAGCATGCCCATCAAAATAGGATTTAGATTGTTTTATTAACTCACTTTGGCTAGTTACTAAAGGAGGATTTTTGTCTGCAAATGTTACTAAAATTTTTTTCATAAATTTTCTTTTAAATACAAATCACTATTTATTTCTTCATTCAAAGTAGGTAAACTATTTTTTATCCCTTTATCATCTAATCTATTTGTTAAAATATTATTAGCAACGTAAAACCAAGATTGTATAATTTTAAGATCTACTGTCGATTGATTATAAAAATGTTCTTTAGTTTGATGATTTGAATCTCCATTATGAATAGGGTGTAAAATAGAATAAGGTAATTCGTTAAGGGTTTTAGTCTTACCGTATTTTTTACATAAAACATAATAAGCTGTATCCCAAAAATATTTTCCAAGTATTAAAGGTGGAAATTTGTCTCTATTTTTTAACCACCATTCTTTTTTAATACAAAACAAATCAAAACCATGAATGTTGTAATTTACTGGAGTATAACATTCCCCATTCTCATGTAAATTTATATCTACTCTAGAAGCAATATAACAATCATAATCAAAATCTTCTATTTCATTTAAAAAATTTTTTTGAATAATAATGTCATCATTCAAAAACACAAAATAGTCACAATCTTCATTCGATAAAACGTCAAAGATTTCAGAGACTATAGGAAATTTATACGAAGAATGTGAGATATAATATTGTGAAGATTGATACAATTTTAATGTTTTATTGAAATCTTTATATTCAAAATAATCATCATTAAACTGTAAATTTACAATATGATTATTTTCAGAACTTATTTTTTTTAAACTTTTAATGCAGAGTTTTTGTCTGGTGTTTAAATCAGAACTATCTTTATAGGTATTGATTCCAAAAACTATTTTCATTTTAAATTATAACTAAAACCAGCAAATGTCGTTAATATTTTTTTCATTATTAGATTACAAGTCAAGAAATATAAAAATTCAATTCAGTTTGTTCTATACTATTTTGTTTTAAAAATATTTAAAATTTCATTATATTTAGAAGTATTTTTTAAAATCTTCAACATTAAAACATGTATCGCCAAAACAATACTTATTGTCGATTATAGAGTGTGAATTATCAACATATTTATTATTATTAAAATATGTTGATTTATAAAAATATGGAAGATATGTGTATGTATAAAACAGTAGATTCTTGATAAAAATTATTATCTAAAAAATATAAATTAAATTACTCATATTTTTTAAATACAAACTCTTTAAGCCCTTTCTTTTTATCAAATTGGTGAATAATTGTAAATGGGTTGTTTGTTTCTGGGTTGTAAACTATATTATTTTTTACCCATAAAGATAAATCACTTATTTCATCTTGTTGCGAAAGATGTACAATATAATCATTTATTAAATGGCTAAGTGTTTTAAATTTGAGGGTTTCAGTAACATATGTAAGGTAGTTCAAAATAACCTGATCATATGCAAAATAATTTTGTCTTGCTAAAACATTACCTAATTCCATTGCAACTTTTTTTTGATAATCTATAAGTTCATCAATCGGCCCGATAGTTACACCACAATTTAATATTTTTTTATCTTTAACTTGATCGTAATACTCATTATATCCTTGTTTAAACCATATACTATTAGTTTCGCAATCTTTATAAAAGTGTCTTTCTTCGCCTAAAACCAACCCACAATTTGCAAAGTTATTATTATAAACAACAAATGGATCATTTTGAAAAACAACATCAACATCTGTTAATAAAATGTTTTTATATTTGTTTGTTTTTTTAAGTTCTTTTAAAAAAAGATAAAATAAAACTGGTTTTAAATTATAAGGAGTGAGGGTCGCAACATTATATTTTTTTATCAAATCAAATACATTAATAAAATATATTTTTTTAGAATTTAAGGGTATGGTATGACTATTGTGATCAGTTATCATAAACAGATCAGCATCTACGCATTCATTAAAACTTTTAAGATATGGTTTTAAATAATCATATTTAAAATTAACAGATAAAGATATAGCAGCATTCATGATTTGAAATAAATTTGTTCAAGCTCTTATTTGTTTTAAAAAGAAACGTACTATAATATATTATTTTGGATTTGCCGTTTTAACAAGACATTTTTTTAATTTTTTTTATTTTTTCTAAAATGCTTTCTCTCGAAACATTTGGTATTTGATTGACCATCACACCATGTTTCTGAATGAACAATTTCCATTGTTCCTGAATACGTTGTTCTCTATTGCCATCAGGTCTTTCAGCTTGAAGACGACTAACAGCTACTGGATTGTTTTTGATATAAAAATCTGAATTGGTGATATCAGCGAACCACCAAAAAGGAGCTGCGTAGTCTTGTTGTGACTCTCTATATGCCATATCAATGTCAAATGGATCTCTAAATTGAGAATCATAAAATCCTACTTTATCATAACACGATTTGTGGTGATATGTAAATTCATTACACATATTGTTATAAAAAGAAACACTAATATTTTTAGAATATTCTATCACAAGACGGGGTGTTCTTTTTTCTGGTGTACCTGATTCCCAAGATGTACTAACAAAAGAAAAATATTTCAAACCCGAAACTTTAGAGGTTTCAATATATTTTTGAAAAATATTAGAATCTTGAATGATCATATCATCTTCAATGATAAAAATATGATCACAATCTTCTTTTAACAAAGCAGTAATAGCGTCATTCCGACAAACTGCTGGATATTTGTTTACTGTATGTTGAATCCAATGATTGCCATAACGTTTAGAATATTCATCTCCTCCATTTACTGTAACTAAATGATCAATTTTAGTTTGATCAATACTATTAAAAAGATCTTTATAATAATTTTCTGAATTATAAGTTACAATTCCTACTCCTATTTTTTCCATAATTTTTTAATCTCCTTTAACGACTGAATTGTTTCTTCTTTACTAGCTACTTTGGTATATGGATTTCTTACATCAAAATTATTTTGTTCGGCAAAGTAATCTGCCATGTTATGAAAATTTTGAATCCAATTTTGATCTTTTCTAATAGTAGACCCCGAATGATTGGAATCTTGTTCTGAAATATATTTCGAACTATCCGCAATATCTGCAAACCATCTAAATGGGGGATGCATTTGTTTTTCAATAATTTTATAGGTATGATCTACATGTTCTAAAGCGTTGTGGTAATATTCATCCATATAACCACATTCTTCAATGCATCGACGAGTGTAAAAAGACAAAGCTCCGTAAACATTCGGATAAAGACAAATCGCACAATCTTTAGAATATTCTACCTGTAAATTAATAGCAGGAGATCCGTCTGGTTTATAATTGTCATTACCATGAAATGCGAAATTAAAATGTTGAATACCAGACAATTTAGAAGCTTCAATGTACTTTTGAAAAACTTCAGTGTCTTTAATAAGAATGTCATCTTCTAAAAGAAACAAATAATCATAACCGATATTCATCAATTGTTTCAAAGCTATATTTTTAGCTTTGCCAACTCCACTTCTTGGTTTTTCTGTTTTTCTACAATGATGGGGTTTGTTTATACCAGACAAATCAGATTCACCATCATTAATAACAAATGGTAAAATTTCTGAAGACGGTAAACAATTTAACAGATTATTAACATAATCTACTCTATCACAGGTAATAATAGCTACTCCAAAATTATTTTTACTCATTTTGTACTAAAGAAAGTTTATAGAATTCTAAACACTTATTTAAAATTTGCTCCTTTGGAACTTCTGTTTCTAAAAGACCAACAAATTCTTGTAAGGCTTGATCAATATCAAAACTAAACTCTTCAATCTCTGTAGCAGATAGTTGCATTTGTTCAAAGATATTAAAGTCTGTTCTAACGTGTTTAGGTTGATGTTGAGCAAATTTGGATATGATCAAATCTAAGGTTTGAGTATCCATTTTTTTATCTACATCTACAGCAATAAAATTATTATGAAGAAGAGAAGGAAGCTCTTCTGGTTTAATATTACCAGACAATAGGTCAGAAATTTTTATCTTGATGTGTCTTGGTGTGTTGTGGTTTTCGACAAATTCCACATCCAAAGTATCAGTATCTAGGATATGAAATCCTTTTATTTGGCCTCTTTCACCAAAATCCATTTCATAGGGTGAACCTAAATAAAGAATGCTTTTACCGTTTGGATACTTTCTATGTTCTCTTAAATGAAAATGACCCGAAAGAATAAGATTAGCTTTATTTAAAATAGAATCAGATCCAAGACCATGATCGCACACTTTAAATTGATTCATTTTAAAGTTTTGAATTTCAAAATGTCCGATTAAAAGATCACATTGTGGTATAGATTCTAATTCAGTTCCCCAAGGACAAAGACAAATTTTTATTTTGTCTTCTATAGTAAATGGTGTTTCATCAACCACAAAAATATTCTTCTTACCTTTAAAAGGAGATAGAGAATTAACAGAAGCGTTATTTTTATAATAACTATCATGGTTTCCGGCTATCATGAGTAAATTAAAGTCTTTTAATTTTTCAATGACTTTAGCGCCAGTTTGGAGTGTGGTTAAATCTACAGAAGAACGATTATGAAAAAAATCACCACAAAATAAAATATTCTCAATACCTTTTGAACGAACTTGATTTACAAACCAATCTACCCAATCCAAAGCAATTTGATGCCATAAAGGAGAATCACGATGTACCCCGATATGAATATCAGTAAAAACTGCTATCTTTTTTTCTTTAAAAAAATTGTTAATCATTAACCTATAAAAAGAGAATTACTATCCTCTCGTTCATATCTAGTATTTTTTTGAAACGGAATATTTCCAGATTCTGTTAATACAGAATACACTTCATCTTGGTATCGATGGAGTGTGTCGTGTTCTTTCTTTTCTTTTTTAATTCTATTTTGAAACGCTCTAAAAGCCACTTTAGTAAAATAAGAAAAAGGGTTGTAACCTGAATCACATTTGAATCTGTGGCGTTTGAGGGCTGTAATCATTTTAATAATAGCATCGCCAATCATTTCTTCTTTATAGCTATACCTCAAAAAATTATGAGCATATCCTAAGCGTGTAGCAATTTTTTGAACCATGTCTGCTAGATTAGGATCTAGAAAACCTGTATCGTAAAATGACTTGATAAGATTTTCCATCTCTTTTGGGTCTACATAATTGGGTTTAAGTTCTTCTTTAGTTCTACGAACTCTCTTTTTAGGTTTTTCATCAAGAATTGCTGAAATATCAAATTCGTCCTCTTCTGTTTTTTTTCTTCTTGCCATAAGAATCAAAAGGAAATATACATTATATTTTATAAATATCAACTTTCCTTTATTTCTGTGATAGTTACAGGAATTTTTTCCTCTTCATATAACGTTAATCTTTCCATCATATGATTGTTGCCGTATTTTAAATTGTCCCAAATATCAAAAATGGTAGCTCTTTTTTTAGAAGAGTGTTTTCTCAGAGTTCGACCAATAGACTGTATGATTTTAATTTTAGCTTTTCCGATAGCAGCGAAAACAATATTGTGGAGATTTTTAATGTTAATACCGGTGGAAAATATTTTAGAAATAGCAATACACACTACATTATCTTGTTGTTCCATTAAACTACGAATTTTTTCTCTTTCTTCAATATCTACATTACCATTTACAAAATAAACTTGTTTATCTGTATTAGTTTGTAAAACTCTTAAAAGTTCTTCTCCATGAATAATACGATCGACTAAAATCAAAGTGTTTTTATCTAGTTTATTGACTATTTTAGTGATAATAGAATTTCTAAAAGAATTAGTTTGAAGAAATTGAATTTCTTCTTCGTAAGCTTGAATAGGATTAGTAGCAGAAGATTGAGAGAAGCGAGGAAGATTAATGTATAAAAGTTTTAACACCGCTACAACTACTTCTGTGATGTAATTTTGTTCTCTTAAATCATAAGATTTCTTTTTATATAGAATTTTACCAAATTTACCGAAAATGTTCCATTGATCTAAATTATTATCGGGTAAAGTTCCAGTAAAACCAAAACGATATTTAGCGGGTATTTGATCTAAAATTTTATTAATCAAATTAGATTTTTTACAAACATGGACCTCATCTACAATTAATAGTCCTATTTCTTTTAATAAAGATAAATCTTGTTTTTCTGACTGTAAAATTTGAATATTGCAAACCACAATCTTAGCGTCTTTATTCGGAATATGATTTCCAGTCCACATTGTCACATCTTCAGGAGAAGTACCATATTCTATGAAGTCAGAGTGTGTTTGGGTTACCAATTGTATATTAGGAACCAATATTAATGTTTTAAGATTTTGTTGTTTCAGTATAGATAAAACTAGGGTAGCTATAACTAAAGTTTTACCCGCAGAAGTAGGTAGTAAAATAATACCTGATTTAGCTTCTAGTGCTTCTAAAATAGATTCTTCTTGATAGTCTCTTAAAGGAATGTTTAATTTGACTAGTTCTTTACCTAATGCTGGGGTTTGTAAGACTTTTTTAAAATTTTCAGTAATTTGAATATCTAAAGGGACATTTTGATCTTTTAAAAAATCTAAAATAGCAAAAAGCAAACGAGGCTCAAATCGGCCTTGTGGAGTAATAACATATTTTCTGGTTGGTGGTCGATAACCAACAGAAAAGCGTCGCTTAAAAGCTTGATCTTTGTCTTCTACGGAAAAATGTTCTCTTATAACAGGCAAATAATCGGTAGCTAAAATACCTTTCTTTCTGCCTGAGTCATAATCTACTGTCAATTTTATCATTAAGTTGTCTCAAGTTGGGTAATTGCTATAAGATTTTTAATGTCAAAACTAAGAGATCTAAAGTTAGCTTCGATTTTAGTTAGGTATTCTATTAGTAATTCATTTTCAGCAATTTGTTCATCAATTTTAATAATAACAGGATGATTATCAGACGCAGCATACACTGTTTTATGTGTTAACCCTACAGGAGATTCTTCTTGCATCTTTTCTGTAATTTTAACTTGAGCTTGTTTGCGTAATTTTTTAAGTTTGATGATTTCTTGTTTGTGAAACATTAATCGACCTACCCAATAGTGTCTGGTAGCAGGTAAGTCCATTTGAATTTGTTTCATGTTAAATTCATCTACCGTTACATACTTTTTAATTTCCTGTTCATATTTCTCGAATAAAGAAACTGAAGATTCTTTTAGATCATCCATAAATAGTTTACATTATATATCAAAATGAAAAGTTTCAAACAATTTTTTTTAAAGGAAGAAAATGTAGCTGGAGGTCCAACATCTGCTTTGGTTTCTCCTGACAGTACTTCTACTCCTAGTCAATTTTCAGGTCCTGGTATTTATAACCCAGGAGATAATCGAAGAGGTAAACCTTTATTCAAAAAAATTCAAAAACGACCTTTTCTGGATAAGAAAAACAAAAGAAAAAAATAATGGATCTGGGACACTGGACATTATCTGAAGGGGTTTTATGGGAAGATGATACTTTTGGATTCATCTATGAAATTACCAATAAATTGAATGGTAAATTTTATATCGGTAAAAAACAATGTTCTCGTAAAATTAAAAGAAAACCATTAAAAGGTAAAAGTCGAAAT
>Ga0315903_10002247_pt1 | contig 28728 bp, 32 predicted proteins | sample LakEriMetagenome_7_FD_203524 | JGI IMG/M metagenome (GOLD analysis project Ga0315903, IMG submission 203524) | Freshwater fungal communities from buoy surface, Lake Erie, Ohio, United States - Buoy 2 MA119 | ecosystem: Environmental > Aquatic > Freshwater > Lake | place: USA: Lake Erie, Ohio... | reverse complement strand
AATGGTATGAAAATTATACAACTAGACCTGATGTCAAAGATAAAAATTTACCAAAGATAAAGGTATTGTATCACATTTGGTCACTAAAAGATAAAGCAAATGAGTTTGTAAAATTATTGAATAATGAAAAAACTACATTCGGAAAAAATGCAAATGTATGTAGTGTTGTATCTAAAAATGAAGTAACGGATAAAATACTGCGACAGAAAAAGTTTTTGATGTTAAATAGAAGATTACGACCACATCGTTTGTATGCTGTATTATTATTTAATCATTTGAATATAATAGACGATATTTCCGTATCATATGATTTAAATACTATGCAAGTATTCAGTTTAGAAGAACATGCATACAGTGAATTTCATCTAGGTAATGAAATTTCCTATGACATTGTAAAAAATGAATACGAAAAAATGAAGCAAACAAAACCAGTTAGTACAGTAGACTATAAAAATTTAGAGGAAGTGTGGGGATTTAACTTCGAAAATAAAAAAATATATTTACAATCTTATATACACATAATTCCAGAAACAAACTTTTTTGAAAGCGGTGGATATTTCTCAGAGAAAACTTGGAAACCTGTTGGACACCTTCAACCATTTATTTTTATGGGTCCAGCAAATGGACTTAAAGAAATACGAAGGTTTGGATTTAAAACGTTCTCTCCGTTTATAAATGAGAGTTATGACGATGAAACGGATAATGCAAAGCGTTTCAAAATGATAATAGATGAAATCGAAAGATTATCAAAATTATCAATAGAAGAAATTCATAACTGGTATCATTCTATTTTTGAAGAAATCCTAGTACCTAATCAAGAATTATTTTTGTCGTATGCAAATCAACAATTAATGAAAGAATTTTTTATAAAAAATTTGTTTGAGGTTTTAGATGATAACACCTAATGTAAATAACGAGTGGGGACAACTTAAAAAAATAATATTAGGAACTCACCGTGGTGCACAAATTCCAACTATTAAAGACAAGGCATTGCACTGTGTAGACTACGCACACTATACGGATGAAGAATTTAGCACTATTCCAACTGGCCCATACCCTACGCAAGTCTTGGAAGAAACACAAGAAGATTTAGAAGAAATAGAAAGAGTATTAATATCTTTAGGCGTAGAAGTATATAGGCCACCAAGAATATCAGGAGACAGACCATTTAATGACTCATATTATGATTATTGTCCCCGTGATTCGATGTTAGTAATTAAAGATAAAGTCATAGCTACTCCCATGACCTTACGTCAACGACGAGATGAGGCGGACAAATATAAGGAATTGTTTACACCTGAAAGTTGGGTCACGTTCCCAAAACCAGTTGCAGAAGATAGTTTATATGACCGTAGTGACTTGTCCAGAAGTACATTGATGAATAGTGAACCTGTATTTGACGCAGCAAATGTACTTAAAGCAAACTACGATATTTTATATTTGGTATCTAATACAGGAAATCGTGTCGGGGCGGAATATCTACAAAACTGGTTACGGGAAAACATATCAGAACATTATAAAGTACATTTAGCAGAAAATATATACGCGTACATTCATATTGATACCACATTTGTATTTTTAAGAGAAGGATTGGTATTGGTAAATCCATCCAGAGTAAACGTATACAATACACCTGATTTTTTAAGAAATTGGATTAAAATTAATGCACCAGAACCATATCCAACTCAAGTTATGTCAGATTGGTGTCCTGCGTCACCGTGGTTAGGTATGAATATTCTTTCTATCAATGAAAACTTAGTTATGGTGGAACAGAATCAAATTATGTTGATGAAACTACTAAAAAAATTAGGAATAGAATCTATACCAGTTAGATTAAGACATGCACGAACATTAAGCGGTGGCCCACATTGTATTACACTAGATGTTGAACGGGTATAACCCTTGACAAATTAATTACAATTAATTAGTTTTAATGATGAACCTTACAAGGAGGATGTATGAAAGAGTACAAGTACTTAACGATTGACGAACAACAGCAAATGTTGTTTGCATGGCGGTACATTGGATTCATTAATCTCGAACTTCTTACAGAAGAAGAGGTAGATGAAGTCAATGAAGAAATGGATAAACTACGTAGAGAAAGAACTGGAACCACCGCACCAGACGGTAAGGTATGGGGTGAGTGGGATCCATTCTCGTATCCACACAAGTTATCTCCAAAATTAGCAAAGTTATATTCTCACCCAAAGATTCTTGAAGCGTGTGAATTCTTAATGCAATCGGAAATCATTGGTATGCAAAGTTGGGGATACTTCAAGCCACCCGGTCAGCTTGGACGGGACCAACACCAAAACGCATTTTATACCAAGTGTGGTCCAAATGAAATCATCAATGTCGCAATTGCGCTTGATAACCACGACCCAATAAACGGAGCGGTTTGGAATTACGAAGGTACGCATCTTCTTCCAGTTCTCCCAATTGAAGTCGATGAAGAACGGACAAAGACGAATCCTGCATTCTGGCACAACGAACGTGGTAAGCCGTGTGTAATGCCAGAAGGACATACTTTTAGAAAGGTTGAAGGATATCAACGTAAGGGAACAATGACTATTCTCCATTCTCACGTTGTTCACGGGTCGGAAACAAATCGTTCAAACAGAATGCGCCGTAATTTCATTGGTGGTTATTTAAAGAAGGGCGCACCATTTGCATCTGGAAACCAAATGAAGCGTGAACCGATTGATATGTACGTAATGAGAAAGGAACATTGGGGATTCTAAAGTGAAAATTTTATTGACTGGTGGTGCTGGTTATTTAGGTTCTACCATCACTAATAAATTACTTAATGAAGGGTATTCGGTAACTGTGTTAGACTCTTTGGAGTTTAACCAGTTATCGTTGCTCCCGTTTGTTAAGAATAAAAACTTCAAGTTTATTTACGGTGATGCGAGAAATAAAGACCTTCTTAAAAAGTTGGTTACTTCTCACGATATTATAATTCCGTTAGCTGCAAGAGTCGGATTTCCGGCATGTGATGCGGACCCAATTACCGCAACACAATTAAATTATGAACAAATTGTAGATGTTGCAAATTTTGCAGACGGTAAAGCTAAGATACTGTTTCCTAACACAAATAGTGGGTATGGTGTTGCAGAAGGTGGACAAGTATGTTCCGAAACTAGTCCACTTAATCCCATTTCTCATTATGGGGTAACAAAAGTAAATGCTGAAAGGTTCTTACTACAAAATACAGATGCAATATGTTTTAGACTTGCAACAGTGTTTGGACCATCACCAAGAATGAGAACGGACTTACTAGTTAATGAGTTCGTATATAAAGCTATTACAGACAAATATATTGTGTTGTTCGAACCACACTTTAAAAGAAATTATATTCATATTGAAGATGTGGCGGAAGTATTCTCATTTATGATTACTAACTATGACACGTATAAAAACGAAGTCTTTAATGTTGGGTTATCGGACGCTAATCTATCAAAATTAGAATTAGTTAATCTGATTAAAAAATACGTACCAGATTTTTCAATTAGTGTATCTGATTATTATGAAGACCCTGATAAACGAGATTACATCGTATCTAATCAAAAGATTGAAGCGACAGGATGGAAACCGCAGTACAGTATTGATGATGGTATCCAACAACTAATAGATACGTATAAAATGATTGTACCCAGAATGTCATCTGAGTTTAGAAACGGATTCCCGTTGGGGTACGCTAACACTTTATAATATGAATTACAAATACGCAAAATGGTATGATTTTGACATACATCCGTCAAAGGTATTTGGCGATGAAGTTCCAATGTTTTCTCCTACATCGTATCAAGAATTTCGTGGAGAAATTTGGACAAGTTACCATACTAAACACCATCCAGTCAATCAATATATTGGGTATATGAAAGATTTGACTGTTCACGATAGACACTCACGATCATACAAGGGTGTCCTTCGTGGACTACACTATGACCATAAAACGTGGAAAATGGTACAAGCGTTAGTTGGTGATATCTATCTAGTTGTTTTGGATATGAGAGAGGATTCTTTCACCTATGGAAAATGGGAGTCCTACATTATATCAGAAGCAAACAAGATGCAAGTATTGGTTCCGCCTGGGTTCGCAAATGGACATTATGCACTCACAGATTGTATATTTAGTTATAATCTATTTTATGAGGGTGATTTTGTGGACGTAGACAAACAACAAGTAATTAAATGGAATGATACACGTTTTGATATGGAATGGCCCACCAAAAATCCAATAATACAAAAACGTGATTCTTAAAAGAGGAAAACATGGTCACCAACATAGAAAAGTATCCAGTAATAAGAAAACCAGAGTACACTCCAGAAAGCTTAATTTCTTTTGAGAATAAAATTGTAGAGCACTGGGAAGGTGGTAAAATACGAGGACCAATACATCTTTCTAATGGAAATGAAACACAACTCATTGAAATATTTACTCGTATAAAAACTACCGATTGGGTGTTTTCTACCTGGCGTTCGCATTATCACGCTTTATTGAAAGGTATATCACCTGACTGGATAGAATCTGAAATTCTCCAAGGTAAATCTATTACTCTGTGTAATATAGACAACAAATTTTATTCGTCTGCCATAGTTGGTGGAACTCTCTCTATTGCCCTCGGAGTTGCTACAGCAATTAAACGGGATGGTAGTAACGATAAAGTGTGGTGTTTTATAGGTGATATGTCGTTTGAGAGTGGTATATTTTATGAGGTTCATAAGTACGCAAGAAATTATAATCTACCACTATATTTTGTAGTCGAAGATAATCATGTATCTACCAACACACCTACAGAAGCAACATGGGGATATGTGTTACGGGATATTCCAGATGATGTTATATACTACAATTATAAGTCTAAATATCCTCATTACGGAACAGGAAAATGGGTAGTGTTTTAAACTTCAAAGATTTTATTTCTGAATGGGATATAAATTCTGAATATGTTCTGTTCGGAGCTAGTAAAGAGTGTGTTCAGTTTATTAGAAGCTTGGATTTTTTATTAGGAGAAAATTCATTAAAAATAAAATACATAGTGGACCATAATGTAAAAGACACTATGACGGCAAATAATATTAATGAAGTAAGTTCGTTTTATAGAGAATCAAAGCAAGTAGATAATAATAGAAAAGATTTAAAACTAATACACATAGATAATTTTAATGAATTCGACGCTAAAGTTATCATAACTACAGATGAATTTAGAAACGATTATAAAAAATATTTACAATCACATAATGTAAAGTATACTTGGTATAAAAATATAGCATCAATTTGGCCGTTTGAATATAAAAATAAGACACACATATTCCAAACAGACATATTGGTTACACAAAGATGCAATTTAAATTGTTCTCATTGTAATATGTTTATCCCACATTATGAAGAACCTGTTCATAGAAATATAAACACTATTATACATGACGTTGATTTGTTTTTTAATAAGGTAGATTATGTTAGTATATTACATTTGGTTGGGGGTGAACCGTTTTTATATCCCAACATAGATAACATAATAAATCATATCACAACAAAATACGCAGATAAAATAGACAAGTTTATTATTACAACTAATGGTACAACTACTCCAAAAGATACTACAATAGAACTGTTAAAAAACAAGGATATAATATTAAGTGTAAGTAATTACTCCGATAAGTTATCAGCTTTAAAATCTAAGGTAACTAAAAACATAGAGTATTATCAATCAAATGGCATACAACACTATGTCAGAAATAATATTGAGTGGTATGACTTTGGTGATTTGAGAGTAAAAAAGAACTTATCCGAAGAAGAATTGGTCAAGCATTTTGAAAGTTGTACTGCTCCATTTCGAGGGTTAAATGACGGTAAATTTTATTATTGTCACCTGAATACTAGCGCAGTATTAACAAAACTATTTCCATCAAATCAAAACGATTATGTAGAATTGGATTCGGTATCACAAGAAAATCTTATAAAGTTTGATTTAGGACGCACACAACTAGGATATATTACTTTTTGTGATAATTGTAATGGATGTAATACTGGAATTAAAATACCCACAAGTTACGAAAAACAAGGTGTCAGAAAATGATTGTTATAGTTGACATAGATGGTACTCTCTGTACCCACGAAAAACGAGAAAAAATTGCAACTGATATACACGGTGTATTCCATTGGGATATATTTTATACACACGATAATGTTATGTCAGATGAACCTATATGGGAAACCATAAATAATGTGAAAAAATACAAAGATAAACAGTTCAAAATAATAATTTTTACAGCAAGACCAGAGGCTGTAAGAAGTTCTACTGAATTGTGGTTACACACCCACGGAATTCCATTTGATGCATTATATATGAGAAGTGTAGAGAATCATACAACACCTGCGATAGAATTAAAAAAGAAAATGTATGATACATTCATCGATGATAAAGTATTTTGTGCATTTGAAGATAGAGATGAAATAGTAGATTTGTGGTTGTCTCTGGGTATCCCAACTTTTAAAATAGAGTATGAACAACATAAAACAGCCTGACTCTTTTGAGGAACTTGGTTACACATACTTCGGACCATTACTTTTTAATTTTTTTACTTGGTTAAAAACAGAAGTAGTAAATTCTGATATAATATTTTTTAATTCACGTGAAGGATTTTTTCTAGAGAAAATGTATAAGCATTTTCAAGAGGAGTATGACTTACCTCAGTCTATATATTTTAAGACATCACGGAAGCTTTCTACTATAGCTTCTATAGTAGAACCAGAGGACATATACAAAACCTTTAGTTTGCATAGATACAGAGGAAAATTATCAAATTTATTGTTAGATAGATTCGGAATCAACCCCCACATTGATTCCGATTATTTATTGGATACACGTAACACTATACCAAACTTAGACAAATATACAGAAGAAATATTATACAATGCAAAACGTGTAAGAGATGAATATGGTAAGTATGTTTCTAATGTTGTGGGTGATTTTAAAAATATACTGATGATTGATAGCGGATATCAAGGAACTACGCAGTATTATATTCAAAAAACGTATGGGTTGACATTTAAAGGAAGATATATTACATTTAAAGGTAATCCATACCTAACCGATGTAAAAGGACTCTACGACTTTAATAACACAAAATTTCCGCAAAATATTATATTTTTTGAATCTGTTTTTATAGATAGAGTTGGTACCTATGTTGATATAAAGAACGGTAACTTTATAAACGAAACTGTTGAAAAAGAAATACAATTTTTCGAGGAAAAAGAAAAAATAGTAGAGGGAATTCAGCAGTTTATATTGGACGGAAATGTAACATCAATAGAACATGCTGATTATATTTTTGATTTGATGTGTACTAAGGACTTTATAAAAAACAAAGAATTGATGAATATATTTTACCACGATAACTACTACGCTCGTGATAATATTAGGAAAATAGTATGATAAATTTTGTATTTTTAAATAATGAACTTACACCAAATGGGGACGGTAAGTTTGCCCGCCAAGGACCATTTAATGATTATATAAAAAAGCACAATTTTAGTTACACTTTGGATGGAACATTAAAAGACGGCTTTAAGAATTTATTACCAATAGAAATAGACAAAGGTGGATATGGTGTAAGAGATATACCAATTGGGTTAATACAATTTATAAACGAAAATGATATAAAATTGCTAATACTCGGACTACCGGACCCCACGGGAAAAGATGCTTATAGGTTTTCTTTAGAACATCTAAATAAACTTGGTTTAGATTTTAATAAACTAATCTATATAGACACTAATATAAGATTGAAGGATATAGACACTGGATTCAAACATAAGATATATACTTTCAATTTTTTTATAGAAGAAGCAATACATAATACAGAACATTTTTATGATAATGAAAATGAACTGGGTTATATAAGTAAACAGATAGAGTTAAGTGAAATAAATACTTTTAGAAACAAAAAGTTCCTATGCTTTAATCGGTCGTTAAATAAAGCGCATAGATTTATATTATTGGACGAATTTTTAAAAGGTACGTTTACTGATTCGTACTTTAGCTTCCTCCGTCCTATAGATTATCCTGTTGAAAACGAAGAATTTTTTAGTAGTTATACTGAAACCATCGTAACAAGTGACCAAATTTATAATTACAACAAGCATATTCCAATCGAATTGGATACACAAAATGTAGAAAATAAAACTAGTTTTGCGGTATCCAATACACTCAAAAAAGAGTTGTTTTTGGATAGTTGTATAAACATAGCCACAGAGACTACATTTGCAACCAATGAATTATTCCTTTCGGAAAAGATATTAAAACCTATACTTGGATATCAGCCGTTTATTGTATTTGGACCACATGGATACTTAGTAGAACTAAAAAAATATGGGTTTAAAACGTTTTCTGACTTTTGGGATGAAAGCTATGATGATATACAAGACCCGGTAGAGAGAGCAAAAAAGCTTATTTCTTTGGTGAAACACCTAAATAATAAGACTATAGAAGAGTTGAATGATATTTATAGGAGTACAAAAGATATTTGTATATATAATAGAAATTTGTTCTATAGTCTAAAGAACGATACATTAAAAGTTATTTTCGAGGAAATAAAAAATGAATGGTAAAAAGGTTTTGATTACAGGCGCTAATGGTCTTGTTGGTAATTATGCGGTTCAAAAATGTATAGAACGAGGTGCGTTTGTTACTGCGGTAGATATTGTAGAGCCAACGAACCAAATTAAGAAGTACAAAGAAAACTATCAATTCATTCAAGCTGACCTACGTGAATTTACTCAATGTAAAGATGTTGTTAAAGGTCAAGATATTATATTTCACATCGCCGGAGTAAAAGGTTCCCCTAAACGGGCGATGGAACAACCAGCGGACTATTTTGTCCCTATGCTACAATTCAACACAAATATGATGGAAGCCGCTCGACTCGAAGATGTCGAGTGGTACGTCTTTACGTCCACTGTTGGCGTATATCAACCTGCCGAAGTCTTTATTGAGGACGATGTATGGAAAACTTTCCCATCGGAAAAGGACAAGTATGCGGGGTGGGCGAAGAGACTAGGAGAACTTCAAGCAGAAGTATATCAAGTATCATATAACTGGAATAAGGCATCCGTTGTCCGCCCAGCCAATATCTATGGGCGCCACGATAACTTTGGCCCAGAATCAACTGTTATCGCATCTTTAATCAAAAGATTGTTTGGTGAAAAGGAACATCCTCTTGTATGTTGGGGGGATGGGTCACCAATTCGTGATTTCATTTACGCAGGTGATGTTGCGGATGGTATCATTCAAGCATATGAACAACGTATCACTCAACCAATTAATTTAGGGAGTGGTACTGGAGTAACTATCAAACAACTTGCTGAAACACTTGTCGAACTTTACGAAGAAATGTATGGTGTTAAAGTTGACATTGAATGGGATCCGACGAAGCCAAACGGTGACGCTAAGAGACTTATGAGTACAGAACGGGCAGAATCTTTTGGAATACAACAAAAAGTCTTGTTGAAAGAGGGATTGAGAGAAACCATAGATTACTACTTAACCCACGTTAAAGTATGATTGAACATCGAGCTGATAGAATATTTGAACCAACCGTATCAGTATTTGATGGTGGATTGGTGATTAATTATAAAAAAGTAGGAACACGTTTCATGCGTGAATTCGCCAGTGGCGGTTCTATGGAACAAGATACGAAAAATAAACAGATAGATTTTATTATACATCTTAATCCACGGTTTGATATAAGGTATAATAATAAAATACATTACAGATGGTTAACTAGGCACATATATGCACCATGGCATTATAGTGAGCATGGTTTTGATAATGGGCACCTAGCAGATTCTTTTGAAAAATGGAAGAATGATGAGTCATTCTTAGCAGATATGGGGGTAGAATCATATACCGAGTTGTTCTTTGAAAATAAAAAAGATATCATCTTTATAATAAGAAACCCACTTGACAGATTTTTTTCTGGGGTCACACAATGTACGCTCGCGTATCTCACAGGATTAGAAGCAAGTGTATCTGAAACCGAGTACTTAAAGGAAATGACTGGATTTTCAGATGAAAAACTACAAAAAATGATTACTTTGTTTACACAAGGGGTACATCTAAGAGAAAATTCAGGTTATGTACCTTTGGTAGCAGACGAAGATATGATAACATTATTTAGATTTATTTTAAAATATAAATGGGATTTGATAATTTCGGATATTCATGCGGAACCATATTTGGTCCATTTTAGAGAATGGATAAACAATATTAAAGATTATTCAAAAGTTAAGGTGGTAGATTTGGCACACTTACGAACATCAACAGCTGAACTATTTTTTTCAAAACTTGCGAATAACGAAGATGGTCTGTATAGGAAAACAATTAATCATCAATCAAAAGAAAGTAATACTTGGTTATATGATGCTATTAAAGACGCATATAATAAAAATAAATTCTTTGAATATTCATTTGGTAACCCTACGTCATTGATTGATGAATATTTAAAGCACGAATATCTGACATACTTAGAACTTTTAAATAGTCCATTTTACATTAATTTGGCAAACTAGAGGATGGTATAAATGAAAAAAACAGACAAAATTTTAGTTACTGGTGCAAGTGGATTCATCGGTTCTCGTTTATTAAAAATGTTACACGAAACGGGATACACAAATCTACGTGCTACCTCTTGGAATAGAGAACTACGTGACACGTTTGATGGCGTAGAACACATTAAAGGAAATCTACAAGATGCAGATTTTTGTGAAGTAGTATCCAAAGATGTTGACGTTGTATTCCATTGTGCAGCAAATACATCAAATGCTCTTGATACAAAGTTCAACCCACTCCTTCACGTTACCCCAAACATAGAAATGAACGTGAACCTTATGGAACAGAGTTGGAAGAATAAGGTTCGTAAGTTTATTTTTATTTCTTCGAACACCACATATCCAGATATGGGTGACATTCCTTGCAGAGAAGATACAGTTGTACAAACACCAGATATCGTTCCTGTATATAAAGCAGTTGGTTGGATGAAGCGGTATTGTGAAACATTGTGTGATTTCTTCTCAAATCAAATTCACAATCCAATGCAATGCATCATTATCAGACCATCGAACGCATATGGTCCAAATGACAAGTATGATTATGAAAAGTGTCACGTAACCCCCGCAAATATTCGTAAGGTTGCTGACGGACTAAACCCTATTCCAGTATGGGGAGATGGAACTGAAGTTCGTGATGTTATCCACGTTGACGATATGGTAAGTGGATTTATTACGGTCGCAGAAAAGGTTAACACATATGATATTTACAATGTATCTTATGGAGAAGGGTACACGGTAATGGAAGTATTAAATGCCATCAAAGAAATTGAAGGTAACACAAATCCTATTAGTTTTGTAAATAATAAGGCACCAATGATACCCGTCAGATTACTTGATAATGCTAAGTTAAAGAATTTGGGATGGACCCCAAAGTACGATTTAAAGAACGGATTGACAGACGCATTACGTTGGTATAAGGAAAACAAACATCAATTTAATCCGAACTCGCAACCATGAATTACAAAGATGAATTAACTAATGCGATGAAGTTACTGATGGATAAACCAGAAACAGTCTTCATCGGTCAGCAAATCGTGTATTATGGCAATCCTATGTCAAAAACAATTGAAGGATTACCAAAAGAACGAATGATAGAAACTCCTGTTATGGAAGAAACCCAAATGGGTATGACATTAGGTATGGCGATGACAGGAAAATTAGTTGTTAGTTTCTATCCACGGTGGGATTTTTTAATCTCCGCAATGAATCAATTGGTTAATCACTTGGATAAATATGAGTTGATGACGAGTAAAAAAGTACACGTTATTGTACGGGTAGGTAAGGGTTCCGATAAACCACTGGACCCAGGACATCAACACAAGGCAAACTATATAAAACCTTTCGGTGAAATGTTAAAGACTGTAACTTTATTAGACTGTACCACCGCAGAGAGTGTACGAGATAATTATAACTTAGCAATAAATACACCTGGTGTTTATATCATAAACGAATATCCTGAATTATATTAATATGAAACACGGCATCTTATTTTTAGGAGATAGCTTTACTTGGGGAGAAGGATTGGAGCTTTATTGTAATACTCCAAAGTGGATTGCAGAAAGAACTCAAGATAATACTTGGTCTGCATTAATGCATAAACAAGATATGGACGGTGTTAGTTTTCGAGAAGAAAATAGATTTGCGGGACTAGTTGCTAAACATTTTAATAAACATTCCTTCGTTAGTCTTAATAATGGTGGAACTTTAGCATCTAATATTAGTACAGCACATAGATTTTTATTTAATCCTAATTTGTATATTGATACAATTATTATTCAATTTTCTTCATTTTCAAGAGAAGCATTGCATCTTACGTCTAATTGTATGTGTGATACTTGTGTCTTAGGCCGAGAAGATGGCAACGGCGATATAAACCGTCCATTTTCGGGTTGGTTAATGCATAACGTATTAACTAAAGTATTACAGAAGGAAAGTTTAAATGACAAAGAAACATATTTATTAGATTTCTATAAAAAAATAACTGGATTGGACACAGATAATCCTGAATTTTTGAATGTATTAAATAAGAAAAGATACGAATGGTACGAATCTGTTTTTTATATATTTTTTAATACCATTATTGAATGGGAATCTGACGGTAAAAGAAAAATCTATTTTATAGATACCTGGGAACGAGACACAAGCGATTTCATATTTACAACTGACAATAGCTTTATACATAGATATCGTAATAATTTTATACCATTAGTCAGTAAAGATAATGAAAAATATGTAAGATATAATGATTGGGAAACTCATTTCGGTAAAACTCGAATAATATCAGATTTTCCAAAAACAAATAATGACCATATGTCATTAGAACAACATCAATACGTAGCAAAATCAATTATACAATTTTTAGAGAATAAAAATTATGAGTAGATTTCATAAAATTACACCGTTGGATTTTTCAGAATGGTTCGTAACGGAAGAGGAACGGCATACATTTTCGCCATCGGAATGGGTATTACCTTTTCCGTGGATATCGATGTTTGTATATACGCATATGAAAGCAAACTTTTGCGGATACAATGAATTCGATAACCAACAAGAACGTCCCAAAATTTTACAAATTGGATGTGCGCAGGGCGGTGATGCAGTAGAGATTGCAAAAGTATTAAAACTACCAATGATAAATGGTGAACTTCACGTTATTGATTGGTTCAAGGGTAATTTGACTGTGGATAAAGAAGAGGAATGGGCATTTAGTCCAAACAACGTAGACTATTGGAAATTTCACTTGTGGTCAGAAGCTAAGAAGTTTAAAGTAGATGATATTATCACAGTGTTTGAAGGTGACTCAAGACAAGTAATACATCAAATGAAAGATGACTATTATGATATGGTGTTTATTGATGGTGGGCACGAGTATAGTATAGCAAAATCTGATATAGAAAACGGCTATAATAAACTAAAACGTGGTGGCGTAATGGTTTTGGATGATTTAAGTGGGGATGATTCCTTTTACGAAAAGTACGATTTGAAAAATGCACCAGATAAAATTATAGAATCAGACACATATAGATTTGAGGACGGTTCAAGATTTCATGCTGGAGTTATGAAAGTTGTACGAGAATTTTTTGGTGACGATATAATTAGAATTCGTTCACATGATAAAGCGTACCACATTAAAAAGTAAATATTATGAAAAGAATTTTAGATTATGACTGCATAGCAGGAGACTTATTTTCTACGTTCTACACAGAAATTGATACACGATTTAGTAATCACGTAGGAATATATGATATAATAGTATTATCCAGAGATAATATTCAAGATAATTTTGATGACATTTTACCACACATCGGTCAACATACAAAAGTTATTGTTAGTATAGTAGCTGAGAGTGGTTGTATAGAAGATTTTTTGTTAATATTTTATCAAATAACCAAAAAGCATTCAAACATTCAATTTTACTTAATAGCTGACTGCGAACTACCAGATAGTTTTGATGAAAATGTAAAAGTTTGTGCTTCTTTTAAAATATCACCGTTAGCATTTTTTGAAAACTTTTCACATAGCAGACATAATCAACATTATAATATAAATTATCCTTTTGTTTATAAAAAAGAAAATGGGTTTTCTTGTTTAAATGGAAGATTGCGAACTCATAGAATCCTATTGTTATTGGAATTTCTAAAAAGAAACTTGTTACACAAAGACAGTTCTAGCGTATCATTCTTGTTTTATGCAAACACAGAAAAAATAGATTATGAACAATACGATGTAATGGTAAACACATTACCTTACTTTTCAGAAAATGACATAAAACTGTTAACGGACATAAAGGAATACTTACCAATAAAATTAAATGACGAAAATGGAGACAATCCAGCGTTAAAAATTGACGATGGTAGTTCTAAGAAAATAATAAGCTTAATTACAGAAAATGTTGTTGGTATAGACTGTGGCATGACTTATGCAGATACTATCACGTTTACTGAAAAAACATGGAAACCGTTTAAATTACATCAAGTACCAATTTATATAGGAATACCTGGGAGCGTCTCAACTTTACGAAGTTTGGGATTTGATTTGTTTGACGATATAATTGACCATAGTTATGATACGGAGACTGATCCGGTAAAAAGAATTAAGTTAGCAGTAGATCAATTGGAAAAGGTTTTAGAATTGGATTTGGTACAGTTTTATAAAGATAATCACACAAGATTTGTTAAGAATAATATTCAATGCGAAACTATAAAAATGGAAGGTTATATTATTTTGAAAAACTTCATATTAGAAAATGATTTAATATGATTGCTTTATTTATTGGTGATAGTTTTACTTGGGGACAAGGACTACAATATTATCCATTGATGCAAAACAAAGGTTGGTCGATGGCTGACTGTGACAACTTTTATAAATCACGACCCATACAACGATTTGAAAGTTTAGGGTTTGAAGTAGACGAATTCAGAAAGCAAAATGGATTTCCAGCATTAGTTTCTAAGCAAATTGATTTACCGTTTAATTTGTTGACTTTTGAAAACGGAGGAGATAACCATCGTATATATACAACGTTAAAAAATATACTTCCGTATTCAATGACACCAAATAATGTATCTTTAATGGTAATTCAATTTTCTAGTCCGGTAAGAAGTATTTTACAGAATCTTGAAGTAAAAAAAGAAACAATAGATGAACAAATAGTAAACCAAATAGTAAGAATAGCTACTTATTTGAACGGTCTTAAAATAAATTGGTTAGCATTATCGTGGGAGGAAACGCTTGGAAGTTTATTGAAAGAATTATATCCTGACAATCATATTCCAATTTTGTACGAAGGAAATACATATGATAACTTTGGTACAATACTGGGTGAACTTAGTATCGCCAAAGAAACAAATAAACAAATAACAGATAATCATTTCAGCATGTATGGCCACAAAGTTATAGCAAATTCCATAATATCTAAAATTTATTCTAGAAAAGATTTAGTTCATCACTTGAACTTGGGAGGAACATATGATTAATTTTTTTAAGCAAATATATAAAAAGTATAAAGAAAAACAAAATAAAAAGAAGTTAGAAAAAATATATAAAGAACGATTAGAAGAACTAAGAAAACGAGATCCGTTTATATACAAACATTAAAGGTTAACGAAATGGATAATAAAGAAACTTTTTGCATACTACCATTTGTACATTTTTATACGCAACCTGATGGTGAGGTAAAGCCATGCTGTATCGCTGGAGGGTTCGATGAAAAACAATCTCTACGAAATAAAAGTATAGAGGAAATATTTAACTCTGACCAGTATAATCAACTTAGAAAGGATATGTTGACTGGAAAGCGTAATAAAGTATGCGATGTTTGTTATAAAAAAGAAGATGCTGGTGAATTTTCTCCACGGCATATGTACAACAATAATGTGGGTATTGAGGGTGATTGTAGTTGGTCAATGCCCAAACTTAACGAAGATTATTCCGTTCCGTCCATAGAATTTCAACACATTGATATTAGATTTTCTAATTTATGTAATTTTAAGTGTAGAATGTGTAATCATGCGTTTTCTTCTCAATGGTATGAGGACTCTAGAAAAATAAAAATAAATGGAGAGTTTACATACATTTCGCAAGAAGATACTAAAGTAATTCAAGTTAGTGATACAATTATACAAGACATTTTACCATATATTAAAAATGTAAAAAGTGTGTATTTTGCTGGTGGTGAACCATTAATTAATCAACAACACTATGAATTGTTGGTTTGGTTAAGTGAAAATTTAGAAGATACTTTTGTTGCGGGTTATGGTAATCGTAAAAGATTAACCATGCATTATAATACAAATCTTTCAGTACTAAAATATCGTGATTATGATTTTGTGAAATATTGGAACAAATTTAAACGAGTTCATTTAGCAGTTTCTTGTGACGGAATTGGAGAAGTAGGAGAGTACCAACGGATAGGATTCAACCATAATACATTTGTAAAAAATCTTACCGAATTAAAGAAGCATGCGGTACCACTGGCAACAACAGAACCGCAAGACGGTATTTCATATAGTTTTCAGTATACGACTACAATTTATAATATAGAACACATATTTGATTTTATTGATTTTATGATGAATAATAAATTCATCGATAAAGAAGATTGTATTAGTTTTTATTATGCATGGGGTCCGAAATACGTTACATTAAATAATATGAATGAGTCGGACAAAGAAAGAATAACAAAATTATTCACGGAAAAAATAAAAACGTTATCTTCTGAAAAAACTAAAAATGAGATAACCGCATTAATAAATTATATGAACAGTCCTTCGAATTGTGAACCTACGTATGTTGGAGAACTCACCAGAAAGCTCGACGTATTAAATGACACAGATTATAAAACTATAACATCTATAAAAATATGAAATATATTTTAACCACAGGATGTTCGTTTACAAATAACCGACGACTAAATCCAGATAATGTTTTTGAGCCGGCTCAACACGTACATAATTCATGGCCATATTATTTACAAAAAAAACTTGGTAAAGAATATAAAGTTATGAATTATGGTGTAGCTACAAATGATAATGTATCTATGTGTAGAATTATACTATATCATTTGGATAGATTAATAAAAGAAAATGTAAATCCCAAAGATATAACAGTTATAATTCAGTGGTCAGCCGCAGTAAGACAGTCTGTTTATTTACATAAGACACTGGACGAAAATTCACATGGTATGGGGCATACACTAGTATATCACAACAATTGGAACAAAACTCCTGGAGTTTTTTATCTAACAGGAGGGTTTCAACCGCCAACGGGACCAGATAGTGCTATAAAATTCTTTAATATAGAAAACGCAATACATTATTGGCAAGCAGAAATTACTTGGGATAATACCGTAAATACTACCATGCATTGGTTAGAAACCTGGTTACTATTAGAAAAAACATGTAGTGAGTTAGGAATTGATGCTTATTATATGAGTATGCGTGACATATTTTCTCATATGTCCGGTGATAATTTTTTAAAACCAAAACCGAATACAAAAGAAAATTGGATGAATGATGTGGAGGTATTGAAACCATATCTAGATAAATTACCAATAAATTCCGAACGATATTGGCATTATAAAAATTATAAAGGTTTGTTAGAGTGGACTATAGATAATAGAAACGATAACATACCCGTGTTCCAAGAGTTTCAAGAACCGAAAGTTTATACATTTGACGAGTATGTAAAGGTTTCTGGTCATGAGTGGGGACATCCATCGGCTGAAATGATGGAAATATTTGTAAATACAGAATTGTGTAAACTATTAAAATTATGAAATGTTTATATACTAATGGAGATTCCGTGGTTTGGGGAGCTGAATTAGAAAACAAGACACAAGAAAGGTTTTCTAAAATTTTGTCAACCGAACTTGATAGAGTAGATTGCAATAATGCATCCGCTGGAGTATCGAATGATTATATCTATCGTCAAACCATGCGAGATGTATCACATTGGTTGGACACTGGAGAAATGTGGAGTGAAGAATCGGGATGGATTACTGTTAAGGATATAATAGTGATAATTGGATGGACGGCACCTACACGATTCGAGTGGTGGGATGGGAATAAGTATGTACAAGAACGATTGTGGATTGGATACGATAAATGGGGTCAACCAGACGTAGATAGAACTACAGAAGATGAATTTGTACTACACCAGACAGAAATCATTCCATCGTATATTAGAACGTTAAACCAAGTAAACGCACTGGATGCATTTCTCACAATTAATAATATCCCTCACTATTTTTTTAATGTGTTTTACGAGTACGATACCGCACTGGAACCTACAGATAAAATAGATACATTCGGTAGAGAAAAGTACCAATTATCGTTAAAATCTTTGTTCAAACGGACGCCAAACTCATTTAGAAACAAAACGATGTATAATTATATAAAGGAGGGTGGTGGTGGGTTTCTCCCAAGAAATCACCCCGATAAAGTATCCCATAAAATGTGGGCAGAGTTTTTGTTAACGGAGGTTAGATGTACGTAATCGGAATATCGTGTTTCTATCACGATTCGTCTATTTGTTTGTTTAAAAACGGTGAATTGGTTTTTGCTTGTGAAGAAGAAAGGTTTACAGGTAAAAAACACGATTCATCCTTTCCGTATAACGGATTAAAATACATACTAGACACTTATAATATTGGTCTAGATGAGATAGAAAAATTCTGCTTCTATGAAACCCCTTTATTGAAACTTAGCAGAATACTTAAAAATTACATTAAGAATCCAATCTCATCTATTTCCGTCACTAAAAACGCATTAATCTCATTGTACGATAATACCAGAACTTTAGAGAAAAAGTTCGGGAAAAATATCTATTATCAACCACACCACCATTCACATTTATATTATTCTTACTACACATCAAAGTTTGATAATGCTGTTGTAGTTTCTGTAGATGGAGTAGGTGAAACTGATACAGTGGTGGTGGCAATTGTTGAGGATGGTAAGTTCACATTCAAACCTCTGATGAAATATCCACAGTCATTAGGACTATTTTACTCCGCTATGACTTCGTTCCTTGGATTTAAACCAAATAATGGTGAATATAAACTGATGGGATTAGCAGGATTTGGTGACTCATCTAAGTATTATAATATTGTGAACAAATTAAATATGGACCATTTCGTTTGGAACAAATCAAATAAGGTAATGTTTAACGAAAACTTATCTGCAGTATTAGGTGTACCAAATCGATTACCAGAAGAAGAAATACTACCAATTCATAAAGATATTGCCGCAGCGGTTCAACGAGTATACGAGGAACAACTATTTACTTTGTTAAATCAAATCGCACAAGAAACAGACATCAGAAATTTATGTCTAGGTGGTGGGTGTGCGTACAACGGTGTTGCTAACGGAAAAATTAAAAAATATACACCCTTTATGGAATTATGGATTCCACCTGCTCCATCAGATGCAGGGTCTTCTGTTGGTGCGGTATTGGGTTATTTACATCATCGAGATGGGATTGTTCCTCGCATAAAAGAAACTCCGTTCTTAGGACCAGAGTATTCTGATGACGATATCATTAGTCAGCTACCAGAAGTGCAATTACAAAAGGTTAGTGACGATAAATTATATGAAATAGTTTCCCAAGAGTTACAAAAAGGAAAGGTAGTTGGTTGGTTACGTGGAAAGTCTGAATTTGGTGCACGGGCATTAGGTCATCGGTCAATTTTAGCAAATCCATTTATTGATGGTACCAGAGATAAAGTAAATAGTATTATTAAGAAGAGAGAAGGGTTTCGCCCATTTGCACCAATGGTTAGGTTTGACATACAATCTACGTGCTTTAAAGAAGAGGATTATGTTCCATATATGAACCAGGTAGTTCAAGTTAAAGAAGAACATAGAAATTTATTAAAGGAAGTATCAAACGTTGATGGAACGGCTAGAATACAAAGTGTAACAAGAGAACAAAACCCGACTATTCATAAATTGCTTACCAAGTTTTCAGAAAGTACAGACAATCCCCCTATTTTATTAAATACGTCATTCAATGTAAGAGGACAAACTATGGTATTGACACCAAGGATGGCGTATGATACATTTATGAATACCGATATTGGCGTATTAGTATTAAACAATTTTATTATAATAAAGTGAGAAATTTATGACAGACAGAAAGTATTTACCCACATTATCAGAACTAGTAGATAGATTATCTATAGCTCAACTAAAAGAAGTGTTCATTACTGAACATAAAGTTGAATACGCCAAAGAAATACAAGATATCGTTCATGATATTCAACTGCTACTTGACAATCAAGATGGAAAGATTACCGCAGACACTATTCGTGCTATTGTAGTTCTTTCACAGATGAATCTACACATCTGGCATAACGAGTCAAATTATCGTAAGGGGATTAAGGATGGAAACAATCTTGAACTCACACACGGATTAAATGGTATTCGTAATACGGCAAAGAATAAGATTCAAGAAATTGTTGGTGGCAGAAAGGATTACAAGATTGATTGTTTAGCCGCAGATTTCAAAGATTGGGAAATAAGTTGGTAATATGAAAAAGTATAAATATCTAGTTACTATAGGATGTTCGCAGACATTCGGACAAGGATGTGAACACAGTCAAACATATCCGAACCTATTAGGAAAAAAATTAGGACTAGAGGTAATAAACTTAGCAGTTTGTGGGTCCGGATGGTATGCATTAGAAACAAGTTTAATGTCTTTTATTAATAATAATCGAAGCATACTTGATGAGTGTTTTTTTATATTACAAAAATCTGCGTTGGATAGGAGAGTAAATTACCAAGAAATTGCAACGTGTAGAACAGATGTCTGGCAAAAGTGGAATATAAAATATTTGTCACAGGTTGCTGTCGCTAGTCTTGGATATAATGACTGGAAAAAATATTATTTTCTAGAACATAAGCCGGAATGGTGGCCAGACGAACCGGCATTTAGACAAAACGTAGGTGCATGGATAGAACCACACAATATTATTAATGACCTATCCTATTTTCCAGAGCATAAACATTACCCTAATTCTAGAAATCAATGGAAGATAGGAAACAACCATAATGTAAATCCACCGTACATTCATGAACAGTTTCAAGAATTAATGTTACATTGGGCTTTGAGGATAAGTTCTTTACATTTGTTCCTTAAAAACTTAAACCTAGACCACATTATCGTTGATGGATACTCCCCGTTCTTATCCTATAAATTAAATTTTACAAACTACTACGATACTCATGATGAATATGAGATGGTAAAAGAATTTTGGTCAACCAACACAGTTGGAGTTGATGTAGATGATGTAATGATATATGATTTTAAGAATATACAAGCTGGATGGATATTTGATTCAATCGATATAAAGTATAAAGTAGATGATGTCATACTATGGAGTTTATATCAGTTCAAACAGCATGATACACAATGGAATATTGATGGTGGTCACGCTGGACCATTAGGTATGAACTTGATAGCAGATGTCTTACATAAAAATTTATTAAACAAAGGTTGGTTTATTTAATGGGCATTATAGAAACTAAAAAAAGAACTATATTCAAAGCTGTTAGTTGGAGATTAATAGCGATATTAAACTCATTTTTAGTGTTAACTATTCATATTACTGATAGTAATTTACTTAATGCTATCTACATGAATATTACTGGATTTTTTGCATTTTATTTTTTTGAAAGAATGTGGAGTAAAATAAACTACGGACGGTACACATTATGATTTATGTGTTAGACATAAAAACTTGGCATTTTGATTCAACTTGGTCAAATCCCACAACTCCGTATCAGTACATAGATTTGGAATATTTTATAAAAACTATGTTTGCATCCGATAACATACAAGTTAACACAATAAAAGATGGTAACGATAAAGTTTCGATAGAATTTGTTGATAAATTACTAACAGAAAATAAAGACATTAAGATTTTTGCTTGTAATTTGGATTGCTTTGAGCATAAGCAATCACTAATGATGTATGATGAAGTTATATGTAAAAAATATCCAAACGTTTTGTTTGTATTTTTTTATCATGAATTGGATATGACGCTGTTACTGAATAGTAAAACATCTAATATTAATAATGTAATATACGTGTTGAATTCTTTTAGTACCAGTGACACCAATCAATTAAATAAAGTGTTTCCTTACTACTTAATAAATTCATACTTGCAAGAAAATTATTCTTCGATGCATAATATATTTAAGGGTAATGCTCTACTAAGAAAACACAAAAAGTATAACTTTCTTAACGGTATACATAAGCCACACAGATTGGCTGCTTATGGATTATTAAAAAAACATAATCTTTTAGAAGAAGGATTCTTTTCATACTTGGACTATCCTGGATTTTTAAAAAAAGAAGAGCATATGCAAGAATCGGCGGAATGGTTAAATATGTCGATAGATGAATTTAAAACACATTTGTCTACATTTGAAATTCCATACCTTTTAGAAACCTATGAACCCACACCACAACCTGGTATATTTTATATACCCTTTCTTACACCGCACATATATTCTTGGCAAAGTTATATATCAATAACGTCGGAAACAAATTATATAGAGAGTTCTAATGTAGTATCATTGTCTGAAAAATCATTTAAAGCATTTGCAGGCTTTAACATTCCATTAATTTATGGACAACCTTCTATAACTGATTATTTGAAGAATTTGGGTTTTGATATGTTTGATGATTTATTTGACAACACAGTAACTAATGATAAAGCGGCAACTCTAAAAAAATTAGATAAAAATTTGCAAGTAATTAAGAATATGTCGCTTGAAGAACTACATAAATTCTATGTTAAAAATTATGAAAGAGTAGAACAGAATTTTTATACATTGACCGTTAGAAGTAAAAATGCGCATCTTTCACAAATTAAGTTAAAATTAAAACAAATGCATAATGTATGAAGGATTATTTAATAACTGATAGTTGGGATTGGGTAACCCATTTTGAATCAGAATTAGCAAATTATACTGGATATAAACACGCTATTGCATGTGATTCTAATACTAATGCTATAAAATTAGTGTTACATTATTTAGGTATCGTAGGTAAAGATATAACAGTTCCGGCGAGAACATATGTGTCTGTACCTAATCAAATTATACTAAGTGGTAACAAAGTTAAATTTGAAGATTATGAGTGGGATGGTATTTATGAACTCGGTGGAGCACCCATAGTAGATGCAGCTACTGGGTTATGGAAAGGGATGTCACATCGGTATGAAGATAAATTTATGATATTGTCTTTTCATCTAAAGAAAATACTAAACATAGGAACAGGCGGGATGATACTGACCAACGATGAAACGTTTGAAAAGTGGTCACGACCAATGATATATGATGGTCGGCATAAATATACCATGTATAATGATGACGAGTTTGGATGTATCGGGTGGCATATGTATATGACCCCAGAACAAGCAAAACGAGGATTGGAAATATTTCATTCTGAAAAGATTAAAGATATTAACCCATCTGTGGGTGGCAGTTGGTTGTACAAGGATTTACGACAACAGAAGATTTATACAGAATACCTATGAAATACATAATAAATACAGGTTGTAGCTATGGAGTAATGTTTGTATCTTTTAAAGCATTTACTAAAGGTAATAATAATAACTTTAGAATCATAGATTTACATTGTGATTCAACTGGTGCAGATTACGCAAAAAGAAGTGTTATGTATGCCGTATCTAAACTTTTTGAAAAAGGTGTATCTCCGTCTGACATTTATGTAATTGCAGAATGGTCGCAACCTAATAGATTACATATAGAATTACCACAAGAGTTTTGTAAAGAACTTCTTAATGATGATAAGCACACGTTAAAGTCATTTATTTGGAACAATAATTTCAATGACATTTCGGACGATGTACCAGATAATTTTATTGGTAAGTACAAATCACTTACTACGGTGTTTGGCGACAGAGCATATGCTAATGTAGAACATTCTGATTTAAGTTCTTTTGAAAACAAAAATTTACATCACTACATAACAGAATTTGTAGACAACGCAGCGATAAATAACAAACCAATTGATAGATTGGAAAGTTATCTTACTAATATTTTGGACCTTCAAAGTTTCCTAAAATCGTTCGGCATACAATATTCGTTTTTCTTAATGAATAATACATTTGAAGGATATAAAAATAATTTTTCTAGTTTTACAAGCGATGATAAACTCAATGAATTTATCCAGCAAGAAAAAATAATAGTACCTAACATAAAGCATTTACACCATATAAAGGATTTTTCTGATTATCTTAATAAGATTTGGAGTTTGATTGATTTAACACATTTTCATTTCTACAAGACAGACAACATAAATTATGGTGGAATTGATGAATATACTATGGAAAAATATGGGCATATAGCCTATACATCTTCGGCAAACGAATGGGATATTCCAGAGGACGGATATGTAACTTCTTTTGGTGCACATCCACATCACTCAGCGTACATTAACTTTTTTATTGATTATATATACGATAAAATAAAACCTTTTGTTGGAGAATTACAGTTTGATTTCACCGATAGATGGTCTAATATTAAACACAACATATCATGGTGAAACTATGACAAACTTACTTCATTTTCTCTATTCTTTCGGTTTATTCATTTTAGGTTCTTTTGGACATTGGTATATAATGTATTGGCAGTTTAAAAATCCTAATTGGATTAAAACTCCATGGCCATATTTGTTAGCTTCACTATCTGCATTCTTCTGGATTTCCGCATCACATTATGGAGTAAAAGCGTTTAATGGTGAAATGTGGTCAAATAGATTTTTATTCTTTGTGACGGGAATACTTGTCGCTGCGGCACTATATCCATATCACTTCAACCAACCATTTACCGGAAAAACATTTGTACAATTACTTCTTGCGTTGACAATAATTCTTGTAAGTTTACTTTGGAAATAAATTATGATTAATAAAAAGACTGAATGGGAAAGTAGTAAAACCAAATATGGATTCGGTAAAACAAAGATTGATAATTTTTTAGATGAAGATACAGTTTACGCTCTGTATGAAGAATGTGTAAACGCTCCAAAGGGTGGGTGGACAGTATTCACTCGCGCAGGTTCACGTATGGAAGAATTCAATGATTTAATTTCTCTTCCAACAGCACACCGTGTGACATATGACATCATGCATTCGGGTGAATTTCTTTATGAGCTAGAACAGATGACAGGTATTACTGGATTACTTCCTGACCCACATTTGGTGGGCGCGGGATATTCTATTATACGAAATGGAAGTAATCTTGGGTGTCACTATGACTTTAACTGGAACGACAGAATCCGTCTACACAGAAAGTTAACATCGTTATTATACATTACACCAGATTGGAAAGATGAATGGGGTGGACACATTCAATACTACACAGATAATATTGATGTTAATCCTGATGCAACATTAATTGAATCCGTTTCACCACGGTTCAATAGATTTGTTATCAATGAAAATGTACGTCATGGACCCTATCATCGGGTGAGTGCAGTAAATGCTCCTGAGGATATTGGACGGTGTGCAATTCGATTCTTTTACTACATTAGTACATCGGAACCAGATAAGGACAATCCGCCACACAGAAGTACTTACAAATCCAATGAATATTCTCATCATAAATTATATGAAGAAGAAAATTGGGATGGACATTTTGTAGGACAAGGTGGCGAAGATTATGGATATAAACCAAAGGGACAATGACACGTTATTCTATTTCTTTTGTACAACCAAACTTTAGACAAGGACCTGGTGGAGTAGCAGCATATCTTCCTTATAGTGTTGGTATGTTGTGGTCTTATGCATTAACTAATAAAATTATAAAAAATAATTTACGATTAGATAAGTTAGTGTATAAAAGAGAATCGATTGAAGAATTGGCAAGTACATTGGCAAAAAATGATATAGTTGCGTTTTCTACATATGTCTGGAATAGAAATTACAACTTTAAATTAGCACAAACCATTAAGAAATTAAACCCTAATGTACTCATAGTGTTTGGTGGACCCGAACCGCCAATTACGAATCCTAAAATATTCTCAGAGGTAATGCCGTTCTGTGATGTGATTGTTAAAGGAGAAGGAGAATATGCTTTTACGGAACTGTTAGAACGTTGGATTAATAATCAAGATTACCAAGACGTTGTTGGATTATTGATAAATCAAAACGGTGAATGTAAAGATACGGGGACAAGTAAACGGATTGATGAGTTAGACGCCATTCCTTCTCCGTATTTAAGTGGAGTGTTTGATACTATATTACCACTAGAAACGGAATGGAATGCGGTGGTGGAAACAAATAGAGGATGTCCATATCATTGTACATTCTGTGATTGGGGGTCATTGACGTACTCCAAGATGAAGAAATTTAATCTGACACGGGTATTTCACGAAATAGAATGGATGGCTCAAAACAAGATTGGATATATGGATGTTGCAGATTCCAACTTTGGTATCTTTATAGACAGAGACAATCTAATTGTAGATAAGTTAATTGAAGTACAGACCAAATATGGGTATCCGTATCGTACAGGATGGAGTTGGGCAAAAAACCAACAATCAGAAGTGGTACAGATAGCAAAGAAACTTATCACGAGTGGGCACTTTAATAATGGTTTGACCATATCTTTACAAAGTATGGACCAAAATACTCTGAAAACCATTAAACGAAACAATATGGGTATTAACAAAATTAATGAAATTTTTAGTGAGTGTAGAAAAGATGGAGTACCATTAAATGTTGAATTAATCTTGGGATTACCTGGAGAAACGTTACGGAGTTGGGAAAATACTATGTACGGAGTATTTGAGGTGGGTCAGCATGATAGTGTTGAAGTTTGGCAGGCACAGCTACTAGAAAATGCAGAGATGAACTTAACTCAACGTTCTTTATTTAAAATACGAGGACAAAAGGTATTGGATTACTTTCCAAATGGAGTAGATAATGAAGCACCAGAATACTCTGAGATAGTAACCAGTACATCTACTATGAGTTTAAATGAAATGGTAGAAGGGTATAAATTATCTTGGTTCTTGATAACTTGGCATACTGGTGGGTTTTCACAGTATGTAGCGAGGTTCTTGAGGAAATATTTGAATGTTTCATATAATCAGTTTTATAATGGTTTCAGAAACTTTTTACAAAATGATAGTTTTTGGAATGAACAAGAAACCACAATGACTGATATTATAAAAGAGTGGTATCTTAACGGCACTCAAATTATATCAGAGTTAGGACCTGTTACAATAACGGCGTCTACAAATCAGTATAGAACATTATTTAATGTTCATTCAAATAGAACGTACCACAAAATGTACAGCTTAATAAACGAGTACTTAAAGACATTCAATTTACCGAATGAAATATATACAGACTTAATCCTGTTAAATGAGTCTGTGGTTGCGAAACAAGGAAACTTAATAAATTATGAAATTAAAACAAAGTATAATATATTGGAATATATACTACACACAGACAGTAAGTTAAAAAAAGAAGATGTTGTAGTTAATGTAACATATCCACACGATCCAATTAGAAGTAAAGATTTGGGGTGGTTTATGGAAAGTATATTTTTTGCAAGACGAAGAAGTTTTGGTAAGAACTTTCTAAGAAAAAAATAAAATGTATTGCATTATTTCTTTACCTAGAACAGCATCTACTTTCGCATGGAGTCTGATAAATAATAGTTTGCTGTTGAGTGACACAAGATACTCAAATTTTTCTATAGAACATTGTGAACCATTTAATCTAAAATATGGGCACACGGTAGAACAAAATATAGAAATATATAAATCAATATTGCAAGAAACACCATTACCAGTAATAAAAATATTAAGTAATTATAGTTATGATGTGATACCTTTATTTAAAAGTTCAACATATAAGTTAATATTTTTAAAACCAAACGATGTTAGAAAGCAAATATTACGTTCGTTAATAATGAACGTAAGCCAAAATTTATTTGGAAATCGTACTGAAAGAATTAAATTAAAAGGTAGTGTACGATTCACGGAGGAACAAATAAAAGAAAAACTTATAGAGTACAAAAATCATATGAAATTAGAAATGTATAGCGATTATAGTTTTTATGATACATACATTATAAATCAATCTCAACAATTTCTAAAATCGTTAGGACTACCACCTACCAGAATAACATATAGACATATACCTCCAATAGTTAATGATGAAGATCTATTAATAGATGTGAACGAATTTAATCAATTATATAATCAATTTACAAGCGAGTTATTATGATTCAAGTAAAAAGACATATCGCAAAAACAATAACATACAGAATAGTAGGAACCTTGACAACAGTTATAATATCGTATATATTTACAAAAAATATAACAATAGCGAGTAGTATGGGGTTTATTGAGTTGGTAATAAAACCAGTTATATATTTTGTTCATGAACGACTTTGGTATAAATGGATACCATATGGAATTAAAAAATAGGACGGTGTTATGAAAATTTTAGTTATGGGATTGCCTGGGTCTGGAAAAACTACGTTAGCGAAAGTACTCGCGGACAAGTTAGGTGCCGCTTACTTCAACGCAGATGAAGTTCGAAAAATGTTCAACGATTGGGACTT
>Ga0315903_10002245_pt1 | contig 28757 bp, 52 predicted proteins | sample LakEriMetagenome_7_FD_203524 | JGI IMG/M metagenome (GOLD analysis project Ga0315903, IMG submission 203524) | Freshwater fungal communities from buoy surface, Lake Erie, Ohio, United States - Buoy 2 MA119 | ecosystem: Environmental > Aquatic > Freshwater > Lake | place: USA: Lake Erie, Ohio... | reverse complement strand
CGCCTTTACCATGTACCTGACCAATAAATATCAAGTCAGGACGAACGCGCAGCACACTCATCAGTCACGATACCCGCCGCCAGCGGCTTTGTACTTCTTAGCCACGAGTTGTGCTTTTCTCGCGGACCACTGACCTGCACCTGTGCCATGGGTAGCAGCGGACTTTACCTGCGACACGATCTTCTTACGAAGTTCCGGCTTGGTATAGTTGCCTGCTGCATTAACCTTCCCACCTTCTTTATACTGAGTAAAGTCGGTGTTGTCCCGCCTAGCCTTCTTCTTAGGCTTCGGCATCTTAGAAGGGTTAATGTCACCCATGCCACGCGAGGCTCTCATTAGCAGTACCCACCCTTTTTCATGACGATCTGCTTAGCTTTGGTTTTGCCTTTGGAAGCGACACCATCAGCAGCTTTGTGACCAGCAGCCAGACCGCCAGAAGCCATTTTTTTAACTGCAAAAGCCGGAACCTTCTTGCCGTCTTTCATGACCATAGGCATACCGCCCTTTTTCATGCCAGCTTCAGCCATCTCGTGTTTAACCATGGACTTGGGTGCGCCCTTTTTCTTCATGAACGCAATCTCCTTACCGACCATCTTCTTTGACTCTTTCATCTCACCGCCTCCAGATTTAGTGAACTCTTTACCTACGCTTGTAGGGACGCCAACCTTCTTAGCAAACTTAGGATTGTTCGCAACCGCTTGCATAAACTTTTCCTGCTTTGCGGACTTGGCTGGCATTACACCATCCTGCCCTTAGTCTTGCCGCGCATCGCGCATCCATCAGCCGCCTTGACGTAGCCACCCTTTTTCTTGCCTGTTACGGCTTTGGCAGCTTTGTTTATTTTGGCTGGCGTAGACTCAGGGTTCTTTTTATCCCGCTCTTCCATGCGCTTCTCAGCCGCAGCGTTCTGCTCGGGTGTGCCCATAACGTTCTCGTACAGGCGTGTGGGCAGTGATTTCTCAGCCATGATTAGCAGACCTTTCCGCGAGTTTTACCGCGTTGAGCAATACCATCAGCACGTTTAGATGCCGACGAAACAGAACCACCAGAGGCGTACTTCTTGACCATGCCGCCTTTTTTGATGCCATAACCCTGCTTCGCGGCTTTCTCTTCCTGACGGCGGCGCTCTACTTCTCGTGCACCTGCTGCCATTTTTTGCTCCGGCGTACGCGCCATGCTCTTACCAGCGTTATCAATTGTGCCTTTAACAGCTTTAGCAACTTTAGATGTTGCTTCTTTCTTGCTCGGATCGCCGGGTGTAGTAATACCTGTGCGTTTCATCCCCGCTTGGCTTTCCAAAAACTTTTTCCGTTGTGCTTCTTTAACAGCGGGAAGATTGGCTGGGTAAGGCTTAAGCTTACCTTCACCTACTGCTTTAGACTCGCCGCCCTTAAGTGTGGGTACGGGTGGCGCTCCTTTATCCGAGCCCTCCATACCTGTGCCTGTATACGCAGGGGCTTTATCTGCGGCGGCTGCGGCTGCGGCTGCGTTAGCTGCATTATTTGCTGCGGCTTTTTTAACGGGCTTTACCTTTTTAGCATCTTTAGCTGCGTTAGCTGCATCTTTTGCGGCCTTATCACTAGTATCTACTGCCGTTGATGCTTCGGGCTTTTTATATGACATGCCCCCTTTAAACACGTCTTCTTTGCCTTCATTCCCCACAGCCTTATATGGCTCTGCGTCGCCTTCACCCATAGCAGAACGCGCCGTCATAGTCTTTGCTATATCAGGTGCACCTTCCGCGCCTTTTTTCTTACGCGACAACAGGTAAGCCAAAGTACCCAGACCAGCCAAAGCACCAACAGTGCCGCCGACATCAAAGCGTTGCGTGCGTGCAGAACCCTTAACAGGCTTAGTTTTACTCTTCATTTTTTCTTCCCCCTGTGCACTAGGTTTTGCACGGTTTTGGTTTCATAAATGCGGATCGCTGTCCATACGATTGTAAACAACGCTGCTATGGCGGGTAACACTTCCATGAGCGTGCCAACCACAGTTACGATTGAAAGCGCATCTGCAATACTTTTCGCAGTTTCGTGATGTTGTTCCATTTAGCACTTCCACCGTTTGAGTGAAGCAGCTTTGCGGGTTGGGCGACCTTTTTCGTCCTTCATGGGTCCCGGCATACCAGACATACGGGCACAGAACGACTTCTTCCGTGCGCCGCCTTCAGGTTGTGGAGCCTTCAGGTTGCTACCCGTAGCTGCGTTGTATTTGGCACGGCCTTTGGCGGTAAGTCCCGCCCCTTTGGAGACCGGCAGCTTTTCGCCACGACCGACCGCAAGAGAGGGATTTTTCTTAGCCATAGAACACCACAATAGTTGCACTTGCCAAAGTAGCATGTACATCAGTGTTGAACTTGATGCCCTCGCCGGGAAACAGGATATGTTCTGACCCCGCCACTGCTGGTGCCGTGAAGGAAAACCTCGCGGTACCGCCTGAGCCGCCGTCTTTTAAAACAACCGTGCCCCCAGAGGCGTAGCTAACAGTCACCGCTTTTACACGGGTCGTAGCAGCATATGCCGTATTGGTCGAGGTTACCTGCGCCGACTTAACGTCTGTTTGCATCATGGTGATGCCTCCTTATTAGACGTTTTGCTGACCAGCCAGCGGATCAAGTACGAAATAAGTAATAAAACCCGAAATACCAGCAGTCAAAGTGCCGCCGCCAGTCACATACACGAGTTCGCTCACAGGAACGCCTTGACCAACGCCAGCCGTAGCCGCACCAACCCCAATAGTGTCAGCCGCATCAGCCGCGCCGGTAGCAACATAACCGTTGGGATCAGGAGTGCCGGTGCCATCATATTGAGCATAGCCAAGATCAAAAGTCTCAGCCGCGCCGCCATCGCCAGTCACAATAACGCTGGTCACAATAGCATTTGTCGGAAGAACAACAGCGCTGGTGTTAGTAGAAGAAGCTTGGACATTGTCCGAAGCTGTATTGGTGTCGGGAATAAAAAACTGAGCAGCCATGACGCCGGAACCACAATACGCGGTGCGAGTGTTATCACCGCCGCCCGAACGCCAGATGCTTTGGGTAGTAGAAAGTGCCATTTGAATTGTCCTCTTTATGCGAGTTTAGTGCGACGATCTGCATAAAAGTTGGCCGGGAGCCATTCGTTCGCACCGGTATTCCCGGATTAACGCTTTTATACTAAATGGGATGAGGGGTGTCAAGGTGTTTTTCCACATATCCCGCTGCCTTACGAAGCAGGTCTGGCCGGTCACGAAAACCGCCCAAAGCCTTGTTACAAGCGGAACAAAGTAGCCCCCGAATCTTGCCTGTTGCGTGGCAGTGGTCTACCGGCATCCGGCGTGGTACACCTTGTTTATCCGTGCCTGTTTCGAGTTCTCCGCATATAGCACACTGGTAGTTTTGTGCTTCAGCCATACGTTGATAATCTTGCAACGTAATACCAAACGACTTTTTAAGGTCTGAGTTTTTTATTCGGTCTGGGTGTCTAGCCCTATACATTCGCTGTCTGGCAGCAGCATCTTTGCTTGGTATAGATTCTTTCCAATGCCAATTATCAGGGCCAATAGGTTGATCTTGTATGTGCTTACGTAATGTGCAGCCGTGAGGTTTTTCTCCTACTGTTTCAACAAATAACCAGAAATCATCAGCCCATTCTTTGCACATGCCATTAGGCTTTCGGCGATGCCAATGGTACGACTGGAACAAAGGGTGAGACTCTCGTGCCCCCCAGTCTGCGCGACGTGGCTGCTCAATAGTCCCGTGACGGCTAAACCTGAATAGGTGGCGCTCACACAAACCGGATTTCAGTGTTTTTTGTGGGTCGGTGCAACCGGGCACAGTGCATGTAGGGCGGGAAGATTTTTGCTTTGCTCTGTAGTGTTCGGCACAGAGATCGCCACGGTATGCCTTGTTTTGACATCCAGAAAAAGAACAAGGAGCAGCCGTTGCCAGCCGCTCCTGTTCATAGTGCTTTCGGCAGATTCCCCGTGCGAACACGGGGTTTCCACAGTTGATGTGACTACATTCGGTGTACTCCATATAACCCCCGATTTATTAGATCAAAGGTTATTGTATCGAGTATTCCGTTTAGTTTCAAGCCCCCTGACTGCCGTACATTCCGAGGGGGTCTGACCATCCAAAGGAATAACGCTCACGTGACTTGTAGCGAACGTTACCGGTGTCAAAGTCACCGTCCATGGAATTGGACAGCGGCGTACGAACAAAGTGCTTCATGCCGTTTGGAACGTCAGTGGTCAGGAACCATGCGTTGTTATCGGTCAGGAAGTGATTGATCGTATAGCCTTCTGGGATCGAACCGTTGTTCTTCAGCGCGTTGATGTCGTTATCGTTAGTACCGACACGCAGCGATGTCTCCAGCAGACGGGTTGCGACGAACTGGAGTGACGGAGGAACAATCAGTTTCTTTGGCTTAGCTGCGATCAACAGACCACGTTCATCAGTCCATGCGGCGATCTGAATGACGGCGGCTTCCAGAGAAGTCTCGTTCAGGTCAGCAGGGGTTGCTGGAATGTTGCTGTTGACGCCACCAGAGACCAGAGGGTGATTAGCCGAGAACAGAGCCACGTTGTCGCCACCGGGGTAGGACGCGGAGAAGCCGTTGTTCAGGACGTTAGCACCTTTAACCTGCTTGGTGTAAGACATAGCACGAGCCAGTGACTTGGTGTAACGAGCAGACAGACTGTCGTACAGGTTATCCTCGATGGCCTCTTCGGTCAGCGAGAAACCAAGAGCAATGGTTTCGTGGTTGTATCGAGCGGTCCAAGCTTCCTGCGCATTGTCATATGCAATTGCAGAGCCTTCGTTCTTGACTGGAGCAGCCGAGAAACCCGAAAGTTTTGTTTCCTCTTCGAAGGAACGCTCAGAGGTCTCTGTTTCGTAGATCTCTTTGTGCTCTTCGCCGTAGCGAGCGTACTCCATGCCGAACAAAGCGTTCAAGCCGGGGAGCAGTTCTTTAAGTAGTTGTGCGCGTGAAATAGCCATTATTTAGCTCCTTAGCTTACACCAGTGGTGTTGTTGTACTGATGCAGGTTGATCTTAACGATAATTTCTGGATAACCAGTAGTAGTCGCTGTATCAGGAACAACATCAATTACGCGAAGTGCGAGCAAGTTGGAAGTATCTTCCGAGCCAGCCAGCGCCGAAATGGTCGAGTCACCGGTAGCAGTAGAACCGCCACTGCCCAAGTCCAGAGAAATGTTGTAACCGATAGAGACGATAGTCGTAGAGTTAACTACGATGCTGTTTGCATCGGTAACAACGATCTTGAACGCAGCCATAGGATCGTCAACAATAATAGCTTGTGCGTCGGTAATGGCGGGGTTACCGGGCCAATACTGGGCAAAAGTCAGTTGCTTGTTAGTAGGGTTGGTATAAGAGCAGCCCAGAAATACACCGACCATGCCAGTTGGCGTGGCGCTAGTGATCCGAGTTACCTGACCAGCAGACAGTTGAACCAAGTCACCGTTGTAGATAGCCGGAGCAGTGTTGGCAATCGCAAACTTGCGAGTGGCACCTGCGTAAGGCAGTCCATCAATACGGTTAATTGGCTTTAGCCCGTAGGGGGCGCTTACAGTTGGATAAGCCATGTTTAAACTCCAATAAATTATTTACCAGAACCAAAGGTCGTTGAGGACTTCTTCTCGTTGAAAAGAGGCATACGCGGATCGCTTTGGCGCATGAGGTTGTTGTCTACAGCAGTCATCTGGTCGTTTGCTTGTTTCTGGTAGTGCGCATTGCGCTGTTCCACAAACTCGACCGGGGTCTTGCACAACATCAACCCACCAATCACAACGGTGTCTTTACTAGACCCGTCGGAGTCCAAATGCAAATACAGTTCAGGATGTTCAGATGCCTTTACAGGCTCCCAACCTTCACGTCGTTTGGCAGAGAGATTAATAGGATCTGGCGAGTTCAGTGTTGCAACACGAACCCAACGAAACGCATAACCCGGCTCAGGATCTGGCGTAGGCAGCAATTCGGGGGGTGCCCACGATGCCTTACGTTGGCCTTTGGCGCGGTTTTCGAGCTCGCGGCTCAAACGGGTTTCACTAACCATTATCTATTCTCCTGTTGTTCAGCAACCTTTTTGGCGTAAAGTTCCAGAGGTACACCTAAACGTTTCGCTATTGCTACCTGCGAAGCACTTAACTTTACCTTCTTGGGCGACGTGCTACGTGTAGCTGGTGCTACAACGGTAGCCGGTTTGGCACGGGGTGAAGCCTGTTGAACGGGCTCTTCCTCGGGATCATCCTGATTTTCTTGGCTCCTGAAATACTCAGGGAAGGTGTTTCGCAGACGGGTATCAAGTTTCTGATAATACTCATCTGTTCCTGCATAATTCTGTCCGTACTGCTTAACAAGGGCGGAGTGCACGCCAAGGGCGGTCGCGCTCATAACAGTATGGTCGTCATTACTTTCGTCCCCGTACCAAGGATTTGCAGACATCCACTGCTGGAGTCGGTCGTTGGAAGGTTGGGGCCTTTGAGGCGGACTATACTCGGGTTTTTCATGTACTTCAATAGGTCTAAGGTTTTCAGCCTTGTCAAGCTTTAAGGTCGCTGCTGCAATCTTAGCCTGAGCATCCGTTACGGCATCAACGTCCCCTTGCTCATAAGCGTCTTTATAGCTCTTTTTGGCTGATTCCAACTCAAGCTGAGCCGCAGATTTGCCTTGTTCTATAAAGATCTTTGAGCCGTCAGACAACTGTTGCTGAAGGCGTTTATTCTCTTCAAAGACCTGTCGGGCGAAGTCTTCCGCAGCTTGCCGCTCACGTATGGCCTCATCTTTAGCACGGCGCTCGTCATGATAGCCTTTTGTAAACTTTTTTAGCCGTTTTTGGACTTTTTCGTCATACGAAGCCAGTTCGTCCTCAGTAACTTCTTCTGGCGGCTCGGCCATGGGCTTACGGCCACGGTCTTGAATCGGAGTGTCATCAACGATTTCAAGATCAAATTCTGAGTCGTCTGACGCTGCTTTGTTAACTTTTTCCTCGGACTTAGGCTTAGAATCTACCTCGTCCGGGAACTCAAACTCTGTAAGTTCCATCTTATTTGCCATTGTCTACTCCTTAAGCACGTGTAATACCACGGGGGTCTTGGACAACTGCCTCAACCGTATCGTCGTTAATCAGCCGGAATTCCCGACCATGAATCTTCAAGCGGGTGCCTGAATTGGGGCGGGCCAGAACAAAGTCGCCTTCTTTGCACCAAGGGCCGGTTGGAAACTTCTCCGTATCCTTGTAGCAGTCTGGGCCCAGCTTAACTACGAAGAACACCGTTGCCAGTACTTCCTCGAACCGACGGGTTTCATCCGCCTTAATCAAGCCGCTGTCGTACGCTTCTTCTGCTTCGGGAAGCGCCACAAGGATGTGATACCCCGAGGGTTCAGGCAGTTGCTTCGCTTTCTCGTCTGCGGTTTTGTCCATAATTGCGGACAGGTCTACAGCTTGAGATAAGTCAACAGCACTATTCATCAGATTTCTCCAGTCTATGCACGAGGTCTTCTAGGATTTCCGTAGCCAGTGCTAGACCCCGGATGACTCCGGCTACGTGTTTATACTCTTCAAGACTGCCTGCTTTGCCTTCGGCAAGAAACTCAATGCGTGACTTCTGCTCTTCGGTGAACTTAGTTTTTAAGTACCCAAGGACTGTTTCTTCTTTCATTTATTTTTTCTCCTTTGGCCTTTGAGCCGCTGGTTGTTGTGCACGATTAGCCTCTCGGCGATCCTTAGCCGCTTGCATTCCAATCTTCACACCTTCTGCTTGCATGCGCGAGGTCAACTCATTTTTAGCGTGCGTGGCTTTTGCGCCTACCTGCATACCAGCGATCTTTTCTTGTGCAGCAATGCGAGACTGTTCAACTTGTAGCTGTTGCTGTTTAAGCTGGGCATCAACCATATCCTTTTGCATCTTGCGTTGAATCTCCTGCTGTTTAAGCTGAAGCTCTTGCATTTGCATCTGGACAATCGGATCTTGCGCGGCTTCCTGTGCTTGTTGCTGCGCTGCCTGTTGTTGGTTCTGCATAAGAAGGCGTTGTGCTGCCTGAGCCGCCATCTGTGCAACCTGTGCTGCAATTTCCGGAGGCATATTTTTATTCTGCTCTTCAGTTGGCAACGTAACACCCAACGCTTTTTCAATATCTTTGCGGTACTGAAAGCCTAAGTGCTCATTGACGTGCGCCATACCAGCAGCCATTATTGCGTCTGCCATCGGGTTACCTTGCATCATCTGTTGCAACTTGGGGTCTTGTACTGCCGCCATGTGTACAGCAATATGAGCCTCGTGGTCCTGCTCGATGAACGCTTTAACCGGTTTACCTTTCAGGATGTTTTGATTCTCCGTAACAGGATCAACTGGTGTCTGGTCATCTTCTGTAGGCACAAGCTTAGCTGCGTTCTTCACACCCAACACCTCGATCATCTGACGGTGCAGTAGTGGGAGGTCATACAGTTGCGGTGCCTGTTGCGCGAGTTGAATCACTGCCTGATATTGCACAATCTTTTGCGCCATGGTGGCCGCGTTCGGATCAGACACAGGAATAATATCGACGTGGTCGTAGTCACTACGCTTGACTGCGCGAGAACCATCTAACGGTTGGTAGTCATACTCCGCCGGTGTGTAGTCAGCAATGATGGACTTCAACAACTTAAACTCAATCCGCATTGCGTAGTGCAGTCGCGCTTGTACCGCTGTACTGATCTTTAATGTACGCTCAAGAATAGCGAGTGTAGTACCCACCGGAGCCTGAGTGCTCATATCGCTGACGTTAATGTCACCAGCAGACGCGAAGCTACGACCTTCCTGAATAATCATCTGCAATAACTGATAGAGCGTTTGACTTGGCTCTTTGTATGGCAGCGGTAGGATGTTGTCGCGTATGGTGCCTGACGCCACATCCACGTCACGGAACTCACCCGGACTAATTGGCGTGTCGTCGCCCTTGATGCGCAAGCCTTTGGACTTCATACCACCCGGCAAGTTACTCAGCGTGCCCGCATCCACCAGTTGGCGCATGATGGAAGTAGCTGCCTTGGCATAGCCACCGATTAAATGGATAAAGCCGAACCCATAAAATCCAAAACCGGGGACGTAGACATAATGGACAAAGTGGTTGCGCTTTAACTTAAGCACGTCATCCTCGTACCAGTTTCTACGAATGGACAGAATAGTACCGGTGCCCTTCTCTATAGTAACGACGTAAGGCAACGCTATGCCTGTAGGCTCGTCGTCTTTATCTGTGTCCTCGTAACCCGGCAGGTCCAACTCGACGTGCATCTCCAAGAGGCGGAACCGGTCATCTATGTTGCTTGTGTAACCTTGCTCGCGTTCTTTCTCTTTCTCGATGTCGTCCGGTGTGTTCTGCGGCTCACCCAACTCCACGTCACGATAGAAGCCAGCGACTTGCAGCTTTCTCACCTCGTTGGGGGTCTTGCGCATCACGTGCGTTACGCGCCCTGCTGTCTCCAGACTTGCTGCACCGTAAGGCACAACCATATCTTCAGCCGGAATAAACATCGCGACTTGGCGTCCCAGTGCTGGGTCGTAGTACACCTTTTTAAATGCAGAGCCTGCCAGCGGGAGCGAAAACAACATCTTCTCATGCTCTGGGCGGTACTCCACCATTTCCTCAGTCAGCTTGTAGTTCATGTCTTCACGAACCCGTGCTGCTGCTTCTTCCTTCATCTTGTCGATTGCGCCGACAATCTGTGTCTTAACAGGACCCATAGCTGGGAACGTCTCAACAATAGCCTCGGACTGGAACCGCACCACTGCTTCAGTCAACATCGGATGGAACACACCACATGCACCTGACCATGGCTCGCTACGCTCTTCCGTCTTTAGCCCCAGCAGTTTCAACCCTTTGACGTAGGAGTCTACCCAGTCTTTGCGGGAGTCTTGATCCGAAGTAAAGTCCGAAAGAAGCTCTTCACCCAAGCCTTGAAGCTCACCCTCGTCTATATATTCAGCAAGGTTGGCGTCGAACGCATCTGGGCCTTCCTCTTCTTTCTCGATGTCTATCTCCAGCCCATCGGCACGAATGTGAACCGCCTCTGGGTCTTCGATCTCAATTTCCAAGTCCGGTTCTGCCGCCGCTGCTTCAGCTATGCCGAGAGGCGCTGCGTACAGCCCTTTATCTATGTCTGCCATAATTAATTTCCTTAAATGTGTTTACTGCCCGCGATTCGTTTGCGGGTTCCATGCAGTGGGAGTTAAGTATCTCTCGGTTAAGTTTAAATGGGTTAGTTTCAAACCACTTATCCACATCTTCTTTGGTAGTCTCGTAAGGTGTCTTATCCGCCGTCTTCGCTTGTTTTAACAGTTTGCGGTTGTACTGCTTCACCCGCCACCAAAACTTAAGGTCCTCGATTAGCTTCATAACCCCTCACACGTTGTAGTAGCCAGCATTGCGCTGTGATTTAAACCACTTAATTTCTTCCGGCTCATCCGATGGTAGCCGTATGAAGCCCCCTGCGCGGAACCTCATTAATGCAAGTGTCGTTGCGTCAACCAAGTCATCATGCTCGCCAGAGGGGAAGCTTGCTATCTCATCCACCAACTCCTCAGCCCAGCGAGTCTCTGGCACCCACACTTTGCCTGATGCTATCAAGTCCGACACCGAGTTCAACCTCGTTATCTTGTCATTGCCTTTGCTGGGTGTGTACTCCTGCACCGGTATACCCATCGCCCGGAACTCGTAGATCAACGGCGCACCCGTCGCCTTCTTCTCTATTAGTACCCCGTCCGGCTCCCACTCCTGATAATGCCGAAACGCCGTTTCCTTAAGCTCGATCCACTCCATGCGCTCTTTGAACGCGTTTAATAGAATGATGTTCGCCTGCCCGTGGTCCTCGTCGTTGTAAAAGACACCCCACGTAGTACAGGCGCTAAAGTCGGCTCGGCTGTTCTTCTCAAACGCAGTATCCCATGTCTGAAGCACATAATCACACTGCGGCGGGCGCTCATGCGGCCAGACTTTCCACCACTCCCGCTTCACAATTGCGCTTGAATCCGAGGTCGGCTGCTGCTGGTACTGCGCCATCCACTTACTATTAGGCAGTTCCGTACGCAACGCCGAGAGCTCGTCCATCGACCAAAACTCAGGCCAGAGGGGGTTCCCAGACGGAAGAATCGCCGGAAACTCAATCACCTCCCACTCATCACCACCTCGTGCGGCGCTCGATTTAATTACTTGACCTGTTAAGTCACGTAAAGACCAACGAGTCATAACAACTACGATAGCCCCACCCGGCTGGAGTCGCTGCCTTGGACCGGATGTGTACCACTCATAGACCTTATCGTAGATGTCGGGGTTCACCTGAGCCAGTGCAGCCTCTTGTTCTGAGTGCGGGTCGTCAATAATGAGCACATCAGCACCCTTACCGGTCACTGCACCGCCTACACCAATAGCAAAGTAGTCGCCACCCTTGCTGGTATTCCATCGTCCGGCTGCTTTTGAGTCCGCAGATAGCGATAAGTTGGGGAAAATGTTGCGATAGACCTCAGAATCCACCAGATTTCGCACTTTTCGACCAAAACCGACCGCTAATTCCGCCGTGTGTGACGCCTGAATCACTTTTTTGTGAGGAAACTTGCCCAAAAACCATGCTGGCAGCAAGTATGAGGCGAATTCTGACTTTGTGTGCCGTGGCGGCATGTTGATGATGAGTCGTTTACAGGTTCCATTAGCCACTCGTTCAAACGCTTCAGCCATTCGAGCATGATGTCTCCCTGCAATAAAGGTGGGCCAGACTGCTTCAACAAACTTAATAAACTTATGCTGCTGTAACTCCTTAGCCTTCATCGCTTCGAGCGTGTCTAGCTCAAACAGCACCTGCCGCATCTCCTGTTCAGTCAGATTAGGCAGTACCTTCAACAGGTCGGTCAGAGCAACGTTACTTGTTTGACTCGTCGTCATCCTCTTCCTCTATAAAGAAGTCGTCCAACAACGGAGTTTCGCTTGGTTCTGACTCAGCAATGCCCAACTCAACGTCCAAACTGTCTGTAATAGGAGTTACGTCAATGATGTTGGAGTTCAGCAGTCTCTTAATTCTCTCTTTAATCGCATCTTCCAGCGAGTCTGAGGTCTTGTGATTAATAGTGATTTCACTGCGCTCAGTAAAGATACCCACGTCGCTATGCTTACCCAGCAACTCCAAGGCTTTTAACTCATAGCGCGGGTCGCCGCAGTTGGCAATTTCCATGAGCTTGGCCGTAATAGCGCTTCGCACCTCGTTGGCGTCGGCTGCAACTTGATTAGCGTAGGACTTAAGGAACATAGCGGCGGCGCTTGCCGTACTGGGATTTTTTAGCGCTCGGGATGCGGTACTGCGGGTGTGGTGTTCTGTTAGGTTTTTGAAGGCGTCGATGTCTTCTGGCGCTACTTCAATAGTTGCACCCAGTTGGGATAGCAATTCTGCCGTGTTGGCAGCAACAGTTACCTCGTCCTTGAACGTAGCAGGACGTTCTGGGCTTGTGTCGTAAGGGACCGGAAAGTCCTTAGTGGGTTCCAGATTAATCATTTTGCACCGTGTGACGGGGATGGCGCGTTTATATCAGAGGGGTGCCGTTATGTAAAGAAAAAATATACCCCCCGGGGGGTGGCGAAATGAAAAGTGACGTGGGGGGTGTTTCTAGCGAAGTATACGGCGTAGACCTTATAAACTCGAAGGGGATGGGGGTAATGTGCTGGAGTTTTGGACACATTGGGACTTTTTGGACAGTTGCTAGTTTAGTAATAGAGTTGTGAAGTGCGGTATCGGTTGTGCAAACTAGTGTGTATGTACGCTCTGGAGTCCCAAGCTGTTGTTTTGGGGTGTGGGGTGTCGTGTTGCCAGATTGATACTAACATTGTTAGGCTTATTTTCGCTTACAAAAAACCCAGGTTAATTTGTTTGATTGTGTTACATTTAAATCACTGAGACAGCGCAACACTTGTTTCAGTACCACTTGCTTTATTAACCCTAAAGAGGATTCAAAATGGAAAACGTCAAAAATGTTAGTACCCTCCCCACTCCCGTCGCTGTCGCGGTAGCGATCCCGCTCAGCGTGATTGAGGCGCGCAACGCTCTGGTCAAGGCAGAGTCGAAGTCGTACGGGGCGCGCATTACCTACTCGGTCGAGCTTAACAGCATGGCTGGCTGCGCATGGTATCGGGATGGCGCGGAAAAAGTTGTCACGGTTGAGACTGAGAAGTCTAACCTGTACGCTGCGCTCAAGAAAGTTGGGCACTCGAACCCGTCCAAGGTGTGGGGCGATATCAAGAAATACGCTTTGCTCGATGCGCAGGAAAAGGGTTTATTTGGCGAGACTAAGCCTGTCGAGGGCGAAGGTGGCGAAGGCGAGTCAACGGGTAATGCTAACGTCAACGCACCACGCTCACCACGGGTTCGCTACCTTGATGAACTCACTGCGTTGTACAGTTTCGGCGAGCGTGAAAAAGCATTCTTGCCCGATGATCTGAAAGAGGTGCACTTGCTGATCAGCAAAGCACTGGGTGTGATGAAGGTTGATCTGTCGATGATCAAAACCGGTAAGTAATCAATCGGCGGGGCTTTCGCCCCGCCCTAACATTGTTAGGGGAAAACATGGATAGCGTAACACTTACTCGGGAAGAAATTGCTTCGGTTTTGTTTTGGTTCCAGATAGCAGAAAACGAAGTTACCCCGCAAAAATCAGAATTAATTTTGGCGGCAAAACTTGCCCTGATTGCTGATTACCCCGCTGAGTTTTTAGCCCGCTTGCATGAAGATATAAAAGACACAACTGATATCGAATTGATCTAACCCCGCCCCGCGAAAGCGGGGCATTACTGGAGAAAAGAAAATGCACCGAATTGAATTTTATGATGACGGAATCCTGCGGGATTGCACTACTGATAATGAACACACCGCAACAACGTTGTTCAATATAATGACGAAAGAATACCCTAGGGTTTACTGGTACATGACAACTACCATCTGTGACGAGTCCGCCGAGCACTTGTGTTTATCCTACGATCCACTCGCCGCCTAACCCGCCTCACTCCACGAAGCCCGCGAAAGCGGGCTTTTTTATTTCCGTTTTCTTTTACCTAACATTGTTAGGTTGGAAACTTTTTATCGGTGATAGTTCTCGGGGTCGCTCGGCGGTCAAGGATTCTCACGCAGCCAAGCCGCACGGGCTTTTGCATCTTCCTCATCCCAAGCGGCGTCCATCTCAGCTCGTGATAGTTTTCGGGGTCGCTCGGTGGTGCTAACAATGTTAGGCGTGGGCTTTGCATCGGGTATTCCGTTGCGCTCTGCGTAGTCAAGCAACGCTAAACGGATAATCGCGGACACAGAGATTTCCCTGCTTTTTGCGTAGTCGGCGATTCGCTGGTGTAAAGCTGTAGAAAGTTCAATAGTTACCTTAGTTTTCATGGTAAACCTCTTAGTGAGTGAAATGGTATTATACCAGTGAAGTTAAGTAGAGCACCAGTCTTTTACAGAGCGATGTTAGCGATTTAGGCCTAACAATGTTAGGGAATTTGGCGTTTTTTCGTGTTGTTCTTACAATAACATCCCTTTAGAATCAAGGACTTACGATGCAATGTTAAGTGTTAAGCTTTTTTTCGGAAGTATACGTGGGGGTGGGAGCGGAAGAGCACCTCGGCAAGTGCAAAAAATAAAATTGGGTGGCCGTATATATATTATTTTTCCTAAACAAATTAACATTACACGACAAAATCGTCTGAGATGCCTCATTTTTGCTGCGTTTTGCTTGTTAGGTTTTCGTGTTAGGTCTCACAAAAATTCCGCAACATTGCCCCTCATTTCCTAAACACGCCCCGTGCGCACCAGACCCGCCAAACCCTTGACTTAGCCACTATTATGTGTTATAATATGTATATAGTGGGAATTCCACTAGACCGCAGCAAAACCTAACAATGTTAGATAGGAGGATGGCATGAGCAACCAGTTAGTAAGCATCCAAGACGGTGTAGGCGATACCCTGCTCGCTTGGCATAGATTCAAAGCAGGTACAGGTAGCCTAGAACAGGTAGAGCATCTGCTTAATTACCTAGCCACAAAAGCAAGTGTCGAAACATTCGGCGCAGAGGGCGAGCTAACCACATTCAAACCCTTTGAGCATTACGTGATCGACCATACGGGCGAAGAAATACGGGAAGTTGCAGTTGTACTAAGGGGCACACGCGCAGTGCGAAACAATGGCAGCACCCGCATAATCAGCCGCGCCCTAGTAACCACAGAAACCTAACAATGTTAGATAGGAGCACAACATGGCTAAACTCAAAACCCATCTGATGCACATGGAGGAGCAACAAATGACCGAAGCAGAACTGGAGGAGTATCTCGACCACCTATATGCCGAGTACCTCATGAAACAGGAGGCTTACTATTACGAAGATAACCACAACGTAAATACTATGGAAAAGGCTCGTCCGATTAAAAATACCGAGCCTAACAATGTTAGGGAGGAGGCATGACTAACCGGTTCCTAAGCGTATCCAACGAGGATGCAGAGTTTACGGAGCACCAGATCCGCCACTTTATTATTGCCAAAAAGCTAGGGGTGCAGCCAAACGTAAGCAGAGAAGCACTAGGCAAGCTAAACGACCTGTGGGGTGTGCGTGACAGGGACGACATAGTGTACGCAGAGTACAAGCAGCTATGGTACGAAGTAGAAAAGGAGATCGAGGAGGCTAACAATGTTAGATAACGAAGATGCGCGGTATCTGTGCGTGGTGTGTGGTGGCTATGTAGACCACCGGAGATACGCACTAGGCTATAAAACGTGCTTGCAATGCGGTGAGGCAGCGGCGAAGGATGAGTCAAGAAGGAAAGCTAGTATGGTGCAAATCCCATACAGCAAGGGCGCGTACCAGTTCATCTATAACCCAGCAGACCTATTCCATACCAACCCAAAGAGGACAACATGACGGACATGGCACAAGCAGACCGAACCCTGAGAGCAACGCCGAGAACATCCGACGAAGGGGTATTTAAACGATTCAAGGAAAGGATAAACAACATGAAAACCAAAACCTTAGCGCAGTACGTAGCAGAGTACATACAAGAAGAACTGTACAGAGGGGTAATCCCAAGCGACATAGACTCGCACCTAATCCAACAAGCCATCGACGCATACGAGGGTGGTGCAGCCGAGGGAGGACAACATGAATAACACAAACAAAGGAGCACTGCTCATAGTAGTGCACGAGCTCAAACACCTAGAAAAAGCATGGGAAGCGCAGATGCTAAAGATAGTCAAGGCTAAGGGTCTCTCTGGTAGGGACATCGTAGATATAGTGCAAGAGATGACAATCGTACAAGGCCGACTGGTGCACATGCAGCTATCGATAAACGACAAGCTGAAGACAACATAAAGGAGCCTAACAATGTTAGAACAACGCACGAGAACGCGGGAGACCGCAACCAAGGATGGCTACAAGATCAAGCGTGAGGCGTACAGCATGGCGGCGGCACATAGCCACGAGCTGCAATGTGGCTTGTTCGGCAAGAAGTACGAGCCAGTGCCGGAGATACGCAAGCGGCTCGATGCCCAGCTTAAAACGCACACAATAAACCGAATGACACAAGAGATCGACGAGATTAACAAGGAGGATAACGATGGACGCAGATGATGTGGTGACGTGGATATGCTTCACATTGTTAGGTGCAATGCTGGTGCTTGTGTATTTGGGACTAATTTAAGGAGAATGACATGAGTGTATGCGTAGAGGTAACGCTGGACGAGTTCGACATCGAGGACGTAGTGGAGCACGTCGAGGCTAGGGGTTTCACAGTAACCGAAGGCAGCACGACAGAAAACAGTGCCGAGCTTGAGCGCATCTGGGCAGCGATGCGACTGGGCAGGGACGAGCAAGCGATGGAGCTTATGAAACTTTATGTGTGTGACAAGCTGGGGAGAGTGCTATGAGGGGGGGGGTTTAAAAAACGCAAGTAGCTAGTTAAGTGCGCACGCTACCCCGCCAAACTATTGACTTGGCTAGTATTATGTGTTATACTATATATAAATGGAGGGAGTATGTGTAGTAAATGCAGCAAGTGCAACAAGCGCAGCGACAACAAGCCTAACAATGTTAGGTAAACACAGTCTTACATGTAGCAACGTAACAGCAAGGCAGTTAACGTATCACCAACAAGTTTATTAAACAACTAAGGAGCAATACGATGTCAGAAATTACTTTCGGTAAGACCGTCTCGCTTGACCAAGCGGCGAACGTCATCCTGCACACCCCGATGAACCGCTACCTGCTGGAGGGCGAGCCGGGTATCGGCAAGTCAACACTCATCAAAGCAATCGCAGCCAAGCTGCCAACCCACGAGGTGGCGTACATCGACGTGCCGAACATGGACTTGGGCGACATCGCTATGCCTGTCGTTGACCATGAGACCCGCACCACCAAGTACTACCCGAACGCTCGCTTCAAACTGCAAACCGGTAAGCCAGCAATCATCATGCTCGACGAGTACACCAAGGGCGCGCAACCAGTTAAGAACATGCTGCATCCGCTGCTTGAGGTTACTAACCCACGGCTAGGCGACATGCCCATCCACCCTGACTCGATCATCTTCCTGACAGGTAACCTGTCAACCGATGGCGTAGGTGACCAGCTACCAGCACACAGTCGCAACCGCATCATCCCATTACAGGTGCGCAAGCCTGACGCCGAGGAGTGGATCAACTGGGGTCTCAACAACGGGATCGAGGCCGAGCTGTTGGCGTGGGCGCGTCAGTATCCGCATGCCTTCGCGTCATACACCGATGGTGGGCAAGCTGAGAACCCCTACATCTTCAACCCACGCAAGCAACAGAAAGGCTTCGTGTCGGGTCGCTCATTGGAGCGGGCATCTAACATTGTTAGGGTTCGCAAAGCATTGGATGGCGACACATTGATCGCAGCCATGAGCGGTGCAGTGGGTGAGTCAGCGGCACGTGACATCCAAGCGTACATCGACTTCGCGGATCAGCTACCTACGTGGGAACAAACGGTGACGCATCCGTCAACCGCGCTTGTGCCTACGTCTGCTGGTGCATGTGCAGTGCTGGTATATGGCGCTATCGCTAAGGTTGATAAGAGCACTATCACGCCATTCATGCAATATCTTGAGCGGTTCGACTCTGAGTGGCAAGCATGCTTCGCTATCAACATCGCCAAGTCGAGCAAGCAAGGTATCGCCTTCGGATGCAAAGCATTCAGCGACTGGGTGGCTAAGAACGAGGACTTGCTGTGAGTGCGAGTAGAGAGGCGGCGTTCTATGAGCATCTGCGCGACAAGTACAAGGGCAAGATATACAAGATCGAGCGCACCAATGACCCGATGTACGACAAGCTGATTGTGCGTGTGGAATTCCACATACCTGCGGACGTTGATGAGATCGAGATGTATAAACGCATCATTAGCGTGATCGATGTAATAGCGGAGGGCTAACAATGTTAGATGAGGATAAGCATGTGTACTACTGGGGGTGGCTGGAGTGCGACAACCCTGAGTATGACTACCGTGGTGGCACTAACAAGCTGTTGTTCCGAGTATTTAGGGCAGGGAAAACAATACATGACGACCCAATCACTGAAGCAATGAGCAAGGTTGAGGCTATCGAGTATTGCAAGCGTATCGTTAAATTAACTGGAGGGAGAGAGCTATGAGTGAAGTGAAAGACAAAGAAGAGCGCAAGCTCAAGAAGGTCAAGATCGCACTGATGCGCAACCCCATCTTTGCGCTGTATCAAGGCGTGATGATGGTGGGCAAGACAACACTGCGCGATGACTTACCGACTGCTGCAACCAACGGGCGCGATGAGATGTACGGGCGCAAGTTCGTCAAGGAGTTGGACGAGAAGGAGCTTGCCTTCGTGGTGATGCACGAGTGTATGCACAAGGTCTATCGGCATCTGACTACATGGAAGAAGCTGCATGAGGAGAACGCCTTACTCTGCAACTGTGCTTGTGACTACGTGATTAACCTGAAGCTTAAAGACATCGACCCTGATGGCAAGTACATGCGCATGCCTATGAAGGACGGCAAGGTGATCGGTTTGGTCGATGAGAAGTATCGCGGCATGAACACCAAGCAGGTCTTCGACATGCTTAAACAGGTGCAGACGGATGAGGGCAAGGAGGGTGGCAGTGGTGGTGGCGAAGGCTTCGATGAGCACGACTGGGACGGAGCTAAGGAGATGACCGACCAAGAGAAGGAGGAGCTACATCGTGAGATCGACCGAGCTATACGTCAAGGCCAGATTGCAGCTAAGAAAGCAGGTACAGGTGCGGGTGGGCTTGACCGTGAGCTGGGTGACTTGATGGAACCCAAGGTGGACTGGCGTGAGGTGCTGCGTGAGTTCGTGAAATCAATATGCAATGCAAAGGACACATCATCATGGAGACGCGTAAATCGTCGGTTCATTGGCAGCGACATCTACCTACCTACACTGGTTGGGGAGCGCGTGGGGCACATCGTAATCGGGATCGACACATCTGGGTCTATCGGGGGCAAGGAGTTAAACGAGTTCCTTTCTGAGGTGAAGGGGATTGCAGATGAGGTGCGCCCTGAGAAAGTGGACTTGCTGTACTGGGATAGCGAGGTGGCAGCACATGAAGAATATGACGAGTACAGCGTGGCTAACATTGTTAGCAGTACAAAACCACGTGGAGGTGGTGGCACGAGCCCTTCATGTGTCACTGCGTATCTTAAAGATAAAGCTATCAAGCCCGAGTGCGTCATCATGCTCACAGACGGGTATGTCGGTGATGATTGGGGTGGAGAGTGGCCGTGCCCCGTTATGTGGACGATTGTTAATGGGAACGCTGACGTTGCACCAAATGGTAAAACTATTCACATCAACTAAGGAGAAACACATGAGCAAGGTAATCGTAAATCTGGGGTATCGGTCTATCGTGGTGGACGTAGAAAAAGCAATCGCCATCGCTGAACTGATGCAAGACGCAGAGATGTATCAGTCCAAGTATCACAGTGCGGAAAATAACAATCCTTCGTACAGCACGTACCACATCTTCCCCGCAGAGCCAGATAGCGGGTTCACTATGCAAATGCTGACTAACGAGAGCTACAACCTGTACAAGCTGGCAGGTAAGCCGGAGGAGCGATGAGGTATTACAAGGTGCGAGGGTTGGGTGGCAAGTGGTACATAGCCAAGGGCTACCCGAACGGCCCGAGCGTTAAGAACGGACTTACCGAAGCAGAAGCAGACGCATATCTTAAACTTTTAAAGGAGCAATAACATGGGTATCTCATCAAGCGCAGTGCTGGTCGAGTTGAACGTATCGGTCTGGGGTGCAAGCAAGGTTGACCGTGACGCAACGGATGATGTGAATGTACGTAACAACGCAACAGCAGACGCATCTAAGGTATACAAGAACCTGACCGCAGGTACACATCTGCGCAAGGAAGTCAGCGACTACGCTGCAAAGATTCGCCAGTTTCATAACAGACAGACTCTACCGTGGACGCACAAGGGCGCACGACTCTTGCCCACTGCGCACGTGCTGGAGTACAAGCAACACATGAATGCAATGGAGCACCAGTTCAACGCGCTACTGCATAAGTTTTACATTGAGTACCCTAACATTGTTAGCCAAGCACAGACTAACTTGCGCAGTATGTTCAAGGCTGATGACTACCCTACGCTTGAAGAAGTGAAGGAGAAGTTTGGTTACAAGCTGGTGTTCTCTCCCTTACCCGAAGCGGGGGACTTCCGTCTGGATGTAGCCAACGAAGAGCTGCGAGAACTATCACTCTCTTACGAAGCAGACTTCAATGAGCGTCTGGGCAAAGCCATGCGTGAGCCATGGGAGCGACTGCATGAAACGTTGACGCACTTGAGCACCAAGCTGACCGATGCACAGGATGGCACGGATGAGGTCAAGCGCCGTTACCACGACAGTCTGGTGACCAACGCGCAATCGCTGTGTGAACTGCTTACTAAGCTAAATATTACGAACGACCCTAAGCTTGAGGAGGCACGGCGTAGTCTTGAGCTAACAATGTTAGGTGTGGATATTGACTCCATCAAAGAGAGCCCCGAGGTGCGACATAGCGTCAAGTCTAGGGTGGATGCAATCCTTGAGAAGTTTGACTGGTAAGGGGGAGTTATGGGATACCGAAGCGATATAACTGCTGTGTTCTACGTAAGCAAAGTGGAACACTTGCCTCTGCTTAAGTTGTGGTTAAGCGAGAACTTCCCTATGGATAAGTTCCACGAGGGCATACGATGGTTTAACAGAGGCATGATATTCGAAGAAAGTGACACTAAGTGGTACGAAGACTACGATGAAGTGAAAGCATTTAATAAAGCTGCGGATAACTTCAAAGACTTAATCGTGGGTTTTAACAACTCATCAGTCGAAGATCAACCTATGTTCTGTTACGAGTTCGTACGTATAGGCGAGAACTACGAGGATATTGAGACTGACCACTGCGGCGACCACTGTGAGTTCATATTGAATGTATATAGAAGTGTATCTATAGACGTATAGGAGAGGCTTATGAGTATCGAAGAACAGGCAGAGGAAGCATGTAACAAGTGGTGCGCGTGGGTTAAGGCGGAGGGTAATGGCTTCTGGAAGTGGGGGAACATCCCTGACGAGGCCATACGGGAGTGGATACCCGGTTACTTGCTTGGCGTGGAGCACAGGCTATCTAACGTGCATGGAGATGACACAGACCATGAACGGCTATGGCACTTCGGCGAGGACATGTTCTTTTTTAAACAAGTTTCGACTGGACGTGAGATGGCAGGTAAATGCCATGCTGCTGGTTACGTAGCGGGTTACCAATCAATAGGAGGCAACAGTGGATGAGGACTTATTGGTAATGTTTATCAAGGCCGGGATATTCGCTATTGTGTGCGTCATGCTTGGTATGGGTTTGGCTCACTGGATAATATGGGGGTGATATGTTTGGTAAATTACAGACGGGCGATATACCGTCACTGAGTAGTCACGCAGAAGCACTGGCACACTGGGAAAGCATCAAGCCCATACGTGGCCGAAGAGATGATGAGCGACCCATCGGGGACAGGCGCAAGAGTCACATGCAGATTAGTCGCAACCTTGACACTGTTATGTGTGTGCTCTACGACACGCGTGTCATTACGTTTCACCCGGACGATACGATAACGCTCTGTGTGCCCGAGGAGTGGCGCTCAAACACGACCGCTCAGTTCATTGGCGCGGTGTTGCGTAACCACGTGCAGTCTGTGGGCATACGAGACAAAGACGTGGTGATAACGCTCAGAGACTGGGGTTCGTTCCGTATTGGTACGGCAACGAAGTTTAAGCTGGTACCAAACGGATTGGTATTGCTCGAAGGTAACATTGTTAGGGACGTGTACACAGTTAACCGTAAGGTACTGAATGCGGCACGCAAGAGTATCGATCCATTTCTAACTTACCAGCGTGGATCGCATAAGGTGCGGGAAGGTCTGTATTCATTCGACGAGATGAATCTGCTTTATGATTTCTTAGTTGAGCACAAGCAGGTAGAAGCAAGCTTTCCGTTCGATACATTTGTATCATCGAACCAGCATTGGACATTGGACTTACCTCTGGTTAACAAATGGACACGTACGGGAGATGGCGTAAAGAAGTGGCACGAGAGGGCTGAGCTCGCGTTGAAGCTGATGCGGGAGGGTTCACACGAGGGCTGGTATGCGATATCGTTATGGTTGGTTGCAAGCTGTTATTACTTGAGGCAGAACCGTAACGTGCACGTTGACTTTGAACTGTTGACGCAAGACATAACGGACTTGTTTCTGGTGCTTATACCTGACGCACTAATCGCAACGCCAGAGCCGTATGGGGAGATCAAGGTAAGCGGTCATCGTCATGCAGCAATGGTTAAAAATTATATTGAAGGGGTGGAGGTTCATTGAACAAAGTTAATCAGGATACGTACGCACGAGCAATGAAGCTGTTACTAAGCCGCCCTGTATCAGCGCATGAGATAGCTAGTGATACGGGGTTACACATAGTGACGGCACAGAGGTTGATGCGTACGTTTAAGCAGCACGAGATCATTCACATATGCAGTTGGCGACCCGACTTACAAGGACGTGACGCTATACCTGTATACGAGCTAGGGTTTCGTAAAGATAAACCACGGCGCGCTATGACTCAGGCGCAGAGACAACAACGATGCAGAGCTAAGAAGGAGAAGAGATGAACAGAGAAGAATACAACATCCTGTTTCACAAGGTCGGGCTAAACCGCGTGGCGTTTAAAGCGGTGAACGATTGTGATGAGGAGATACTTGCTTTGGTGAACGAAGCAGTAGCAGCGGAGCGCGAACGCATTTTAGATATGTGCAAAGAAGGTTTGTGGGATGGTGAAGGAATAAGGTTTCACCTTGAGAAGCAAGGAAAGAACAATGACTGATAAACAACCAGAAGCATTGATACGCGCAGACGAGTTAGAGGCTATAGGTGCCGAATCCAGCCTTGCACGGGCGATGGCAGCGCACACAATCAGGCTCTTATACAAAGAGAAAGCGGAGTTGGTGGAGGTGTTGCAGCAAGCGTTGGATGCGTTGATTGATGCAGCAGATTCACAAAGCTGGGAGATGCAACAAAACATAGATCAGCACGGCGAGTGGTACAGACGTTCTTTGTATTTAAAACAATCCACAACAAATTCCCAGAAAGTAATTGAAGCACTTCGCGCCCGACTGACGCAGCCTGAACCAGAGCCGGTGGCATGGATGCACATACAAGGCAACCATGAAGAACCTAACTGGAGAAAACTAAATGAGGATGAAATAAGTCGCGGATGGATGCAGAAGCCACTTTACGCCGCCCCACCACAGCGCGAATGGCAAGACCTAACAGGAGAGGAAGAAGATGCAATATGGGACGAGTGCCTTGGTGTGTTTGACTGCTTGAAGATGACACAGGCTAAACTGAAGGAGAAGAACGGATGACACAAGTACGATTCACTGATGTCGGGTTCCCGACTAACATTGTTATATCGGATAAGGTAACCCAATGGCGTACCAAGGTATTTACTTTGGACGAAGTAGTATTCGGCGAAGTATCTTCGCAAGTAATACCAGTGGTAGCTAGGATGTTCCCAACATGGCAGTTCGTGGTGACTCAGGTTCATACAGAAGGGCTAAGCACAGAACGCAAAGTCTATCCAACATGGGTAACAGCAGTTGAAAAAGGTGTTGAACGAGGCAGGATACAGAGCAGACACCCGTGGCGCTCGTATGCTGAGGATTTGGTGTTCGAGAACCCGCGTATTCATAACGCCATGCAACGGGTTGGACGCAAGACCACGACCAAGCCCAAGGTAGCAGTGCAGATTGTTAAGCAATACTTTACAGACCCGCCTATGGCGGAGCAAATAAAAGAAGTAGCGAGGCGCGTAAAGGTAGACGCAAACCAACACAAGGTTACGTTTGGCGCGTCGAGAGACTTAGAGTACATGCGGTTAGTAGGTTTGGTGCAACCATACGTTGAGGAGCGCATATCAGAGATTGCAAAGCAAGTACCCGCAGTGAACACTAACTTCGACGTGCCAGCATACTTAGAACTTGTCGAAGATACAAAAATATCAATATCTGTTGTTGATGCCCCAAGCAATTCGATGTTGACAGTCATGCTGCGCGGTGATAAATATGTGTTACATAGAAATAATATGTCAGTCTTCGCCCTAAGCTCAGAGTCTTTACCGGAACCGGTTCGTAGGGCGATAGGTTTACTTAAGCTGGTGGAAGATGGTCAGTTTGTACGAGACGTTGGGTACAGGTATAAGGCAGATCAATTTTTAGTTATATACGATGGATCATTTAACGAGGGGACAACATGCAAAACTTTAAATTAAAACTGATAGAACCGAAAGAACAGGTCAAAGAGACACCAAAGAAAGAGAAGGTTACAAGCATTCTGGATGCACGTTTTGCGTACACTCCCTCCGCAGAGACTGACCTTGCTTCGCGGTTCAAAGCTATGGGGTTCAAGGCCAAGCCAAAGAAGCCCCGGTTCGGTAGATGAAAGGCGATAACTTAGGCAACCAGCACTCCCGTGTAGCTAAGGATGGAAAGCTAACCCCAAGGCAAGACTTGATAATGCGTTTCTTGGCGCAAGGCATGCGCAGCAAGGAGATTGCAGAGCGGATGAACGTTAAGCCTAATACTGTATCCAGCGTTGTTGGGCAAGTATGCGTGGCCTTAGACGTAAATACGTTGGCACAAGCCATGGCTGTATGGGCGGTTGCAGATTATTTAGAAGCTAATGAGGAATAGTAATGAGCATCAGAAGACGGGCAATACGGTTAGCTAACGCCTTAGAGGAGGCACCGCGTACCGAGGATGACCTTGAAGCGGCGGCGATACTGCGACAACTTGTACGTGTGCATGAGGTAGCGCACGAGGTGGTGTTGGCAAAGACACACGACGCAAGCAGAGCCGCTTATTGTGAACTAGTAGACTTAGTTAAGGGGAAGACATATGAGTAGTGAGAAGTGGTGGGTCTATATTGCGGTAACGTTTTACATATGTGTTGCGCTGTTTTCCGTTTACTTTGCTTCTGCGGCGCTGTTACAGGCAACAAAGCTACCGTGCGGTGTGTCGGAAATCAGTCCAGATTTTAGTCATGAGCAACGAGAACAATGTCGGAAAGGGAGGAACCATAAGCTATGACAGAACAGAAAGTAAGACGGGGGCGTGGACCCGGCAAGCAACTACGACAAGGCATCACAAGCGTACGCCTACCAGTGTACGTTCTTAATTACTATCGCCAAAACTTTGACAACAGCACAGCTAAGATGCGCGAAGTTCTGGTTAACTACGTGGAAGAAAATGGAGCTAACAATGGGAAAAAAAGCAAAGAAGGTATTGAGTCCTGAAGCGCTGGCAACGTTACGCCGTACCGCTGCATACGCACGACAAGTACGACTAGAGAAACGTAAAGAGCGGGAGGTGGCAGGTGTACCCCATCCATACACCGCACCGAAGCGCAAAAAGAAGAAAGTACCACCTAGCACACAACGAGTATTGCAATGGGATGAGATCAAGAAACCCGTGCAAGAGGTTGCTCGGATAGTGCGTGCTGTTACAAGCAACATGTCTATTCAGCAAGCCGACATGGTCAACAGCCCAGCACATTACAAGGTGGGTGGCATTGAGACTATTGACTTTATCGAAGCTAAGGGTCTGTCCTATAACTTAGGCAATGTGGTTAAGTACGTAACCCGTGCAGGGCATAAGGGTGACCGTAAGCAAGACCTTGAAAAGGCGCGTTGGTATTTGACGCGAGAGATCGAAGCATCATAGGAGATGGTATGTCTGGTACGCCTGAGAGTAAAGTTAAGTTAGCTGTCGTTAAATTGCTCAAACAATACGGCGTGTATTTCTTTTTTCCCGCAACCCACGGGTACGGGCGTTCAGGTGTACCAGACATCATATGCTGCATCAACGGTAAGTTTTTAGGTATCGAGTGCAAAGCAGGAAAGAACGAGCCAACCGCGCTGCAACAACGAGAAATAAATCAGATACAAGCGGCAGGTGGTATGGCTATGGTAGTCAGAGAAGACCTAACATTGTTAGAGTTTCTACTGAAGGAGCTAACGTATGAGTAGTACAAAGAAAATTATAGCTAGGCAAGCGCCTTGTGACGCAGTGATGTTGTTAGTGCAGCGCATGGAATCACACCCAGAGGAGTTCGCACTTAACAGCACAAGCAAGTGGCAGAATTTTTTAGAGGTGGTAAAGCGGCGCGTGGTAGATGGTAACAAGGACGCGCTGATTATTCTAGAAGACTTTGAGTGCGACATGCTGTGGAACAAGTTTAAGGCGGCGGGTAAGAAATCTTTACACGCGTTCGTTATGAAGAAAATATTAGAGGGGAATGGCGATGAGTGAAGACATCAGCGTAGGGGTACAGATACTACTGAAGCGGTTTGAGACTAATCCAGAAGAAATGACTAATGAGTACGGCAAGTGGGCGCAGCTACGTGAGGCGGTGCTGAACTACATGGAGGGGCAGAAAGGTGTGCGCTACCTGTACGGGTTGAATCACGAGGAAATCGAGATGCTATTTAGAGCATTCACCGCGCAGTACCGCAAAAAGTTTGACGACTGGGTAATGAAAGAAGTGCTAAACCCAGACGATGAAGACTCAGTTATGACTCAGCATAAGTTGGCGCACTCTATGGCCGCAAACAAAGTTTTAATAAATAACCCGCAAATGCTTCAAAATTCTATACCGCCCGGCTCGTGGCAAAACGTAGCAACACATACTTCGAACACATCCGTAATATCCCAGCAGTCTTTAGTTGCTAGGCTTAAACAAGAACTAGGCATCAAATGAAAATAATTGCTCTCGACTTCGAGACTTACTACGACCGCGAGTATAGCCTTAGCAAGATAACTACTGAGGAATATGTACGTGACGAACGATTTGAAACTATAGGGGTGGGAGTTAAAGAAGATGGACGAGACGCAGTGTGGGTATCAGGTACACGAGACAAAATCAAAACGTTTTTGGATTCGCTCAACCTGCACGAGCATCTGGTGCTGGCTCATAACGCTATGTTTGATGCCGCTATTCTTAACTGGCGTTTTGACATTCGCCCTCGGGGTTGGCTTGACACGCTTAGCATGGCGCGTGCTCTGCATACCATTGAAGTGGGGGGTTCCCTTGCTGCACTCGCTGCGTATTACAAGCTGGGTGAAAAAGGAACAGAGGTCGTCCAAGCTCTCGGTAAGAGGCGCACGGACTTTACGGCGGTAGACTTAGCTGCGTATGGTGAGTACTGCAAGAACGACTGCGAGCTGACGCTAGAACTGTTCAGGATACTGTCGCAGGGGTATAGCAAAGTTGAGCTTAAGTTGATCGACCTGACTATTCGTATGTTCTCGGAGCCAGTACTGGAGCTAGATGCAAACATGCTGCTCGACCATATCCACGACGTGCAGGTAAAGAAGAAAGAGTTGCTGGACTCGGTGACGATGGTGGACAAGGATCAGCTAATGAGTAATCACAAGCTGGCAGCAACATTAAAGCTACTAAGGGTCATTCCACCTACGAAGATAAGTCCAGCTACAGGCAAGGAGACCTACGCATTCGCAAAGAGTGACGAGGCGTTCCGCAATTTACTGGAACACGAAGACCCCAAAATACAAGCGATTGTGGCTGCTAGGCTAGGAGTTAAGTCTACGCTGGAGGAGACCCGCACCCAACGGTTCATTGAGATTGCTGGGCGTGGCACCTTGCCTATCCCCTTGCGTTACTACGCAGCACACACCGGACGCTGGGGCGGCGATGACAAAGTCAACATGCAGAACCTACCCCGTAACTCTCCGTTGAAGGACGCTATCTTAGCCCCAGAAGGTTACATGCTGATTGACGCGGACTCTTCGCAGATCGAAGCGCGGACTCTAGCGTGGCTGGCGGAACAGAATGACTTGGTGGATGCGTTCGACCGGGGTGAGGATGTGTACAAAAAGATGGCCTCAGCTATCTACAACAAGGATGAAAGCGCCGTTACCAAAGAAGAAAGGTTTGTCGGGAAGACAACAATTCTTGGTGCAGGGTATGGCATGGGCGCAGCTAAGTTTCAGTTGCAACTAAAAAACTTTGGGGTGCAGCTACCACTGGAGGAATGCCAGCGCATCATCAGCGTGTACCGAGAAACCTACCCCATGATTCCGGCGTTCTGGCGGGCGGCGGGTGATGCCCTTGGAACTATCATGAGCAATCAGGCGGGGGAGTTGGGTAGGGATGGCGTCTTAAAAATTG
>Ga0315903_10002240_pt1 | contig 28785 bp, 22 predicted proteins | sample LakEriMetagenome_7_FD_203524 | JGI IMG/M metagenome (GOLD analysis project Ga0315903, IMG submission 203524) | Freshwater fungal communities from buoy surface, Lake Erie, Ohio, United States - Buoy 2 MA119 | ecosystem: Environmental > Aquatic > Freshwater > Lake | place: USA: Lake Erie, Ohio... | reverse complement strand
GCGCGGATTGTAACACATTGGCTGCGATCACGGGCTTAAATACATTCAATTCAAAATGACCATTGGAACCCCCTATTGAAACCGTTACATCATTTCCAATTACTTGGGCACAAACCATCGTTAATGCTTCAGGTTGGGTAGGATTTACTTTGCCTGGCATGATAGAAGAGCCTGGTTCATTATCAGGAATAATAAGTTCTCCAATACCACAGCGCGGACCAGATGACAACATTCGAATATCATTGGCAATTTTCATCAAAGCAACCGCTGATCTTTTTAATGCGCCTGACAACTCCACCATGGCATCATGGGCGGCTAAAGCCTCAAATTTGTTTTTTGCCGTAACAAACGGTAGGCCTGTAAATTCAGCGATTTTTTTCGCGACTAATACATCGTAGCCAGCAGGGGTATTCAATCCAGTACCAACAGCTGTTCCTCCAAGAGCTAGTTCTGAAACAGCTTCCAATGCATTATTGATGCATCGAATGGAATAATCAATTTGTGCTACATACCCGCTAAACTCTTGACCAAGGGTTAAGGGAGTTGCATCCATAAAATGGGTTCTTCCTGTTTTAACGATATCCTTAAATGCAATCGCTTTTTGATCTAACACATCTCGTAAATGTTTCATGCCCGGGAGTGTGATTTCAACCGTTTGCTTATAAGCGGCAATATGCATTGCAGTAGGATAGGTGTCATTTGACGATTGAGATTTGTTCACATCATCGTTTGGATTAAGCGCTTTGGTTTCATCAAGTAATGAGCCCCCAGTTAGCACATGCCCTCGATTAGCAATCACTTCATTGCAATTCATATTCGACTGAGTTCCAGAACCTGTCTGCCAAATAACCAAAGGAAATTCACCGTCATGCATTCCTGTTAGCATTTCATCACATACCGCCCCTATTAAGTCTCGTTTTTCGATTGCTAGAACACCTAACTCATGGTTAGCGAACGCGGCGGCCTTTTTTAAATAAGCAAACGCGTAAATTATCTCTTTCGGCATGGAGCCTTCCGGTCCGATTTTAAAGTTATTTCGAGAGCGTTCAGTTTGAGCTCCCCAATATTTGGAAGCAGGAACGTATACCTCTCCCATGGTGTCTTTTTCAATTCTAAATTCCATTGGGTTTGTTTTTGTAACTAATTATTGTTTACCTTTGTAATCGAACACAAATTTACAAGATGATAAGCACTTTTGGTATTGTTTTATTCCTTTTAATTTTCGGAATGGCATTTTGGTTGTTATTATTCCTATTAGGATTTATCGTTCCTTTTTGGATAACTATTGATATTTTTGAGCGCTTACGTCCGAAGCGGATTTTAGACGACAAAAAATAATACAAGCCCGAGAGGGCTTTTTTTTTGCCCTAACTATTAGTGGGTGATTTAAAAGTCAATCGAAATAATCCACAGAAAACTGCACCTATTTCCGCTTTTTCTTGGGCTTACCATATTTTTCTTGCATGGCTTTTTTATGGTTGTACCGCACATTAACCTTTTTGTTTTTAGCTTTTTTCTCGTGAAAAGAGGCCCCTTTATTTTCGCGGCTAGGCAATTTGAGCGCTTTACCAGGAATGGCAACGACGGGTTTCTCGAATTCTAATAATTCCGTTGTGTAGGCCACCTGTTTTGGCGTCTTTTCAAACACTAAGTCTTGTTGCATAAGGACTTGAATCGATTCGAGTGCTGAATCGTCTTTTTCAGTAATGAACGTTATTGCTATTCCGTTTTTATCCGCTCTTCCGGTTCGACCAATCCGGTGAATGTAGTTTTCAGGATTTTCAGGTATATCGAAATTAATTACAAGGGTCACATCCGTAACATCGATACCTCGAGCAATCAAATCTGTTGCAATTAAAACGCGCGTTGCGCCAGTTTGAAAACGTTGAACGGCTTCAAACCTGAAATTCTGTGCTTTATTGGAATGAATCACCCCTATTAAATCTGAGAATTCCTCATTGATTTCCTCAAACAAGGTATCCGCTAAGGCGCGAGAGGAAACAAAAACTAAAATTTTCGAGTCTACTTCGAACGTTTTTAATAAATGCCGCAGCAAGGAGACTTTAGAAAGAAAATTTGGAACGCGGTACGCTGATTGATGAATTTTATCAATTGGGGAGCCTGCGCGTGCGGCTTCTACTCGGATCGGAGAAATGAGATAATCTTCTAAAAAAAGTTCCACTTCCTCAGACAAGGTTGCCGAAAAAACCAGGTGTTGCCTTTTGGCTGGTAAAAACTCAAAAAGATTTAAAAGCTGTGTCCTAAACCCTAAACTTAATGTTTCATCCACCTCATCAATGACTACTTTTTTGATGTGTTTCAATTTCAAGGAGCCACTTAACGCTAAATCCAGAATCCGACCTGGGGTACCAACAAGCACATCAAGTCCATTCAAAACCATTACTGCTTGCGTATTCATATTAGCTCCACCATATACGCCTCCAACTACTACATTCATATAGGTGGTTAACTTTTCTACTTCTCTAACCACCTGAGCAACCAATTCTCGCGTAGGCACAATAATTAATATTTGAGGATGCGTATCTTTAGAAAACTCCCACATGCATAAGCAAGGAAGTAAATAAGCCAAGGTTTTTCCTGTTCCTGTTTGGGCAATTCCAATGGTATCAGCGCCTGACATCATCACCTTGAATCCATTGGCTTGGATGGTAGTTGGCGTATGATAACCTAACTCATCTAAAGCATTCCAAAGGGGTTTCTTTAAATTCAAATCGCGAAATGTCATAGCGGTAATTTTTATGCAAAGCTAAGTAGACATTATTGAATGTCTAGCATTTAATTTTATAGAAAACAAAGGGCTTGCTTATATTAGGGTTTTTTCACCCCGGAGGGATTACGCTGACGCGTTTTCCCAAAAGTTAGTTCAATCCAAGCATAGAAACCCTTGCCTTGCTGCGCAAGCCTGTGTTTTTTGTTTTTATTTATTCACACCAATGAATTGGTGCAACATTAAATAATCGTGGGATTACGCTGACGCGTTTTCCATAGGATTTGTTCATTACGAGCATAGAAACCCTAGCCTTGCTGCGCAAGCCTGTGTTTTTTGTTTTTATTTGTTCACACCAATAAATTGGTGCCACATTAAATAATCGTGGGATTACGCTGACGCGTTTTCCATAGGATTTGTTCATTACGAGCATAGAACCCAAACTGCTTTGCAGTTCTCGGCCTTTTTGTTATTACCTGCTTATCAAAATGCTATTTTGAACGCTATAAAAACAAAAAACCCGGCACTTTCGTGCTGGGTTCTTTTCGTGACCCCGGAGGGATTCTAACCCCCAACCCTCAGAGCCGAAATCTGATGCGCTATACAGTTGCGCCACGGAGCCTTGTTACTCGTGACGTTGCCTGTCCGCCGGAACGGAGTAAAGGAGGACGCCACGGAGCCTTATTGCTCGTGACGTTGCCTGTCCGCCGGAACGGAGTAAAGGAGGACGCCACGGAGCCTTGTTACTCGTGATGTTACCTGTCCGCCGAAACGGAGTAAAGGAGAACGCCACAGAGCCTTAAGGGTGCAAAGATAAGACATCTCAGCCATCTAGCCAAAGAAGTGCTTTCATCTTGCCCGTGAATTATTTATCTTTATGCAATAAATTGAACTATTCATTCGCATGAAACTAAAACTACTTACCGTTGCTCTACTGTTTTCTGGCGTATTATTCTCTCAAAACTGGCAGTTTTTTATTGATTCTATTCCAACGCTATCGTCACCTAGAGCATGTGATCTTACCAATGACGGGATCAAAGACATCGTATTTGGCGGAGGAACGGATGGCGTGTTTAGCAACAATGGAATTATGGCAGTAAATGGCGCCAACGGTACCTTATTGTGGAAACGAGCTACACGAAATGAAGTATTTGGTAGTGCAGTATTTCAAGACATAACGAACGACGGAATAAAAGACGTGTTCATGGTAGGCCGTCAAGCGCAGTTGTTAGCCATAAATGGTGCAAACGGAACCTTATTGTGGGACTTCTTTCCTTACAACAACATTAATCCGGCCGATAGCGGTTTATATAATTTCTACAACCCGCAATTCATTGCCGATGTGAGTGGTGATGGATTGATGGACTTGTTAGTTGCGAATGGAGGAGATCATGCCGCGCCCGTTTGGGACACCACTCGTCCTCCAGGCCACCTCATGGTTGTAAATTCATTAAATGGACATGTAATTGCCAAAGCCGTTGTGCCTGACAGTGCAGAAACTTATTGTTCTCCCCTGGTGGCAGACATTCAAGGGAATGGCGTACAATGGGTGCTTTACGGCACCGGAGGGGAAACTCTTGGTGGAAGTTTTTGGGCTTGCCCACTCAGTGATTTATTAAACAACACCTTGGCCCCTTCCATTCAGCTTGCGCACGATCCAAATTTAGGGTTCGTTGCTCCTGCTTCGATTTACAAAACGAATAATAACCAGTACAACATTTTCATTCAATCGTACAGCGGGAAACTCATTAAAATTAAAGGAAGCAACCTAAGTGCCCACTGGAGCTACCAATTACCAAACACCGAATCAAGTGCAGAACCGGTAATTGGAAATTTCACAGGGAATAATAGCCCCGACGTGTTTCTGTCCTTGGCCAAAGGTCAAAGTTCCGGATATACAGATTACTATCAAGTGCTGCTCGATGGTGCCACGGGTAATGTAGTAATGAAGGACAGCATTGGACACCTTCAGTTTGCCTCCGGAAACGCTATTGATTTAAACAATGACGGAAGAGATGAGGCAATCGTTGCCGTTAATTATATGGAGAATGGGTATTGGAAACACCGTTTGCAATCGTTTGATTTTGTCAATAATACCATCCAAGAAATTGTTCCTGTTCATGCAGGAACGAATATTGGGTCAACCCCCTTGTTTACCAATCTCGACAATGACAACACCATAGATTTGGTCTACTTAGTGAAAAAAGACAGTTTAAATGTCATGGGGTGGAAAGGTGTTTATGCGTTTAGAACTGAATTAACCAGTACTTATCCAAATGCAGGATTAGCTTGGGGAAGTTACCTTGGGACCTTGAATAATGGTGAATATCACAATACTTCCATTGATTGCGGAGTTGGTAGTATTCTTTCTGGGGTAACGGTTACTCAACCTTGGTGCAATGGCACAGCGAGTGGGGCTATCATTCCAAGTGCAACCCTAGGAACAGGGCCTTATACCTACCTTTGGTCGAACGGGAGTTCTGCACCACAACTTAACAATCTTGCCGCTGGTACCTATGTGCTTCAAGTAACAGATGCAGCGGGATGCTACGAAAACTACACCGCCTATTTAACCGATCCGTATGCTATTTCCTTTGGAGGAATTTATCCTCCAACCTGTCCGGGTGGTACAAATGGACAAGCAATTGTAAACAGTTCCGGATGTCCTTGCATGTTTAGTACCTGTGTGTTTTTGTGGGAAAATGGCGTTACAACAAAGCCTAACAATGCCTTAGCAGAGGGCTGGGCAACCATCACAATCACACACCCCAATGGCTGCGTGGTAGTGGATTCTGTACTCGTTCCTAATGCTGCGCCGATCATAAGTCAGGCAGTCTTGAACGATGTTACGTGCAATGGATATAATGATGGGATGATTCATGTGTATCCGGGTGGTCCTACGCCTGTAAGCTATTCATGGAGCAATGGATCAACAAGCGATTCACTTGGTTCCTTGAATCCAGGAACCTACGTATTAACTGTATCCGATGCGAGGCCATGCTATGATACCTTGTCCTATACAATAAATGAGCCTCAACTCTTAGGACTTACTACCCAAGTAACACCTCCGAGTTGTTGGAATAGTCAGGATGGGCAGCTTAATTTACTTGCAACTGGCGGTGTAGGAGGATATACCTATACTTCAAATGGGGTTGGAAGTTCAGCCATAATTCAGGGATTATCTGCCGGTAGTTATTCACTCGTGGTAAGCGACAGCAATAACTGCTCAAGCACTCCTCAAATCGTTCAGATACAAGCGCCAAGTATGATGAATATATCAATTACCATAAACCCTGAATCTGCGCCAAATGCCCTCGATGGTATGGCTACAGCCCACGTTACTGGTGGAACGGCTCCCTATACGTTTTTATGGTCAGACCCGAACCAGCAGAGTGACAGCTTGGCTGTTTATTTAACACAAGGTTGGTACAACGTTACCGTTACAGACGCTAACGGATGTGAAATAAGCGATAGTGTTTATATGGGTATATTAGAAAACGGTGAGAACTTGTTACCTAATTTAGGAATTTATCCAGTGCCCGCAAGCCAATGGATTCATATCAATCAGCCCGTAGAACATTGGGCAATTTATGATGCCGCAGGAAGAGCTTTAGCTTTTGGCAAATCGAATGAAATTGACGTACATGAGCTACCAGATGCCGTATACCTCATTGATTGCTATGTTCAAGGGGAATTGTATCGACTTAGATTTATTAAATCTGGATTTGGAGAATAATGAAGGGAACAATCCTCTTATTTGTAATCTTAAGTTCCCTAATCTACTCATGTGCTTTAAACGATTCAAGAGTGATAAAAGGAGGGAAAGCCGTTTATGGCGACACCGTTAACTTGTCCATTCCTGAACCTATACAAACGCTTCACCCCTTATATAATTCAGATTTATATGCGCACAGAATAATTAGTAATATTTTCGAGCCGCTATTTGATCTTGATGGAAAGTCAAATGAAATAGTTCCGCGCGTTGCATCATCATTCGTTTGGAAAAAAGATCATACCGTTCTGCGTGTAAACATTAGAAAAGGGATTCTTTTTCATGAGGATCCGTGCTTCGATGGCGGCAACGCAGAACTTACCGCGTCAGATGTAAAATTCACCCTTGAAATGGCGTGTTCTCAGAATGATATTAATCAATCAAATGATGCGTTAATTGGTAAAATAAAGGGGGCGGATGTATTCTTTAAAAACAAAGAGGTTAACTCAATTTCCGGGATTCGCATCGTGAATTCACATTGCTTAGATATTGAATTAAATGGAAAATATGCGCACTTCCCACAATTACTGACTAGTTCTAAGTATGGTATTTGTTCTAAAACTGCTTATACCTACTATAAAAAGGACATCATTAATCATCCCATAGGAACCGGACCATTTCAATTATCTCAGTTAAGCAATGTACAGGTCTTACTTAGCTATAATCCTTCATATTGGAAAAAAGATGCTTTTGGAAATGTATTACCGTACCTTAATGCTTTAAAATTCAAGGTGATTCCAAGTGAAAAAAATGACGTGCTCGCGTTTAAAAACCAACAAACGGACATGATCAGTGAGGTTTCGCCACAACATATAGACCATATTTTATATGACCTTAATGCGTTACATTACAAAAAACCATTTGCTCACCGTGTAATGGTAATCCCTGGAAGTAGAGTATCTATGATTGTACTGAACCAGCAGCTTGATTGCTTTAAGGACCCTAGAATTAGAAGGGCAATTGACTTAGTTATTGATCGCGAAATTATTGCTAATGAACTTATGAATGGCGACGGAATTCCGGCAAAACAAGGATTTGCGCCACCATCGGCCTATTACAACAACAATGAATTACCTAAAAAACCGGTAGATATTGTGCTCGCCAAACAACTATTTAGGGCGGCAGGATATGGGCCAAATCACCCATTTCCTATAATGAATCTATATATTGCTGGGAATAATTCACAACAAGCCAAGATATATTGTCAATACATTGCTAAGCAATTAAAAACAGTCTTAGGAATTGAAACGACAATTCATGAAGTTGATTTAGCTACGCGATACAGCGCTGTAGTTTCCAATAAAGCAGCAATATGGAAACTTGGTTGGTCACCAGACTACCCCGATCCGGAGGCTTATTTTGGCCTATTTTATAGTAAAAACCCAACCAACAAAAACCAAAACCCCTTGTTTCCCAAAGTTAATTCTGCCATTTATGACTTCAATTTTAGTATGGGAATGGAAGAGTCCGACAATGGGTTGCGGAATAATTATTTCACAACGTGTGACTTGATTTTACAAGAAGAACATTGGGTTTTACCCATATTATATGAAGACTTTGTCTTTGTGTTTAACTTGAAAATGCGAGGAATCAAAGTAAGCCAAATCGGATTGTTTGATTTTACAGAAACCTATATTAAGCCCCTTTAAGTATTTCTCTTATTTGGTCCTCTACCCAACCCTTACCCCATTGTTCGGTTTCCTCGGCACTCCATAAGCTTGGGTAAAAAATACGTTTTTGAAATTTCGGAGGTAAGTACTTTTGCCAATTGGTACCTCCAGTTGCTGCAACATCTACATCTTTTCTTGCCAAGTAACGAACTGCAGATTTATAATGCGCTAGTGGCCAAAATACATTGACATTTAAATCATTGGTACGCAGCACCTTCTTCACCTCTTCATCGGCTTGATCCGCTTCAGATAAACTCAAATATACCTGCCATAAATTCCGTGATTTACAATGCTTCCCAAGGGCAATGAACGAATGCTCATACTTCTCCTCGAATTGAGTAAGGGTTAAGGTTTTATTCCCGGTTTCAATTTCAGTAGCACCAAACTTCCAATAAATTTGTTCATACATGGATTCAATCGAGGCCTCTGAATCAAACGATGAACGCACATCACGCGCAACCAAATTGATGAAATCTGTGCTGTAAATTTCAATTTCACGGTATTGTGCTGATTGAAAACCACTCGCTGGCAACAAGGACATTCTAAACTTTAAGAATTCATCTCGATCCATGCCATCAACCATTATTGAAAAGCTCTTTATAAGGGCCTCAAAATATCGATTAATACGCGTTACTCGATCGATAAAATGTGTTTTTGTAGGATTTTTAATTTCCCCCAATGCTTTGAACTCTTGAAGAATCAATTTAAAATAAAGCTCCGTAATTTGATGATAAACGATAAATACCACTTCATCCGGAAACTTCGTTTTTGGTTTTTGAAGACTTAACAGGGTATCTAACTCTATATAGTCCCAATAGGTTGTTACATCTGCATACAGTAAGCCGTCTAAATACGATAGTAAATCTTGTCCAATGGCCTGATATTTTGCATTGAGTAGTTCGAGGCGGTCATGAAGTTCTTTTGTTATTTCCATAATACGTAAATTGACTGGCTAAGTTAGTTGAATCTGTTCTGCATTTAAGGCTTGTCCGAATATTTCACTGGCGTGTTCGTTAAAATATTCGCTACTCTCGGTCGTATAACACTGGAGTTTTGCCCCAAGGGCTAGCCGATGTTCCATCTCCGGATGCCTATTTAAATAATCTTTAAGTTTTTCAGCGACTAAGGGCCCCTGAGAAAGCACCGTAACCCCAGGAGGGACCAAAGAGTCTATCAAGGGTTTTAAAATTGGGTAATGTGTACACGCTAAAACAATTACGTCAATAGTTGCATTCTGTTCGAATAATCGCTTAAGATCTGAGGTTATAATGAGTTCTCCTGCTGGCGAATGATATTGTTGTTCTTCGATTAAAGGTACCCAAAGCGGGCAGGCTTGTTGATATACTTTAGTATTGGGACTTGACTTCGCCAATTCAATAACATATGAATTAGAGTTAACCGTGCCTTCTGTTCCTAAAATACCTACCACACCGGATCGTGATAGCGAGCCAATTTCCTCCGTACTCGGCCGTATTACCCCAAGCACTCGTTTATTAGGCGCAAGGTATGGTAAATCGCGTTGCTGAATCGTTCGTAATGCTTTTGCGGAGGCAGTATTACAGGCAAGAATAACGAGCTCACATCCTTGCTCAAAGAGATATTTAACTCCTTCTAAGGTGTATTCATAAATCAAATCAAAGGATTTATTACCGTAAGGTGCACGTGCATTATCCCCGAGATATACGTATTCGTACATTGGGAAAAGATGCACAATATCACGTAAAATCGTTAACCCCCCGAACCCTGAATCAAAAACGCCTATTTTTCCTTTCCGTTCCACTAAATAAAGGTATAAAAAAAGGGGCAAAAGCCCCTTTTAATTCTTTATAGGTTCTTACTTCTTCATTGCTTCCGCATCTAAACGGGCTAATTCAGATTTAACCTCAGCCGTAATGTCAATTCCTGTCTTTGAATATAATAGTTTAGAAACATCAAGTACATAATTTACTTTCTTTCGATCTGCAACAATTTCAACTGCTTTTTGAAGTCTATCAAGGATTGGTTGATTATACTCATTTGCTAAGGTTTGAAGTTGTTGTTGAAGCAAGGATTGCGTTTGCTGGTAACGTTGTTCTAATCCCATGATTTTCTCTTGTTCAATTTTTAACATGGTTGGGGTTAAGTCACCTTTAATCCCATCTAAGCGAACATAGGCATCATTGATTTGCTTTTCTAGAACCGATAACTCCGCTACACCATCGTCTTGAAATTTCTTTAAATCAGACTCCGCTTTCAAATAAGAAGGTAACGAATCTAATAAGCTTTGTGAATTCACATGAGCGATTTTCATTTGAGCATTTAAGGTCACGGTCATTAAGACGGTAGCAATAACTAATACAATTTGTTTCATGTTTACGTGTTTAAATTTATTCTTTTGTAATTCCCATTTCTTCCAAAACAGTGTTGCTAATATCGGCCTCTTTATCGGCATAAATCAAATTGCTTTGATTGGCTTTATCAAAAACAAAGGTATACCCTTCTGATTTAGCAACTTTCTTCATGGCTGTATAAATCCGGTCTTGAATTGGTTTAATTAATTCCTGGCGTTTCATGAAATAATCTCCATTCAATCCAAAACGTTGAGTCTGTAGTTCCAAGGTTTCTTTTTCCAATTTTTCTATTTCTGATTTGCGTTTTGCTTTTTCCTCTGCCGGTAATAAAATCTCTTCCTTGTTAAAATTTTCTTTTTGCGTTTTTATTACATTGAACCGGTCTTCAATATCCTTTGTCCAAGTTTCCGCGAGTTTGTCAAGTTTTGCTTTTGATTCTGCATATTCTGGAATGCTATTCAACATATAATCAGAATCTATGAAGGCAAAAGACTGAGCGTTTACTTTTGTAAACAGGGCCATCATTAGGAAAATAACTACGTGCAATGATTTCATGTGTGTTTTTTGACTGCGAACGGCGAATTTACAATAATATTATCAAATTTTACAATTCACCAAGGTTCATGCCAATCGTGAAACTTAGCTTTGGATAAAATCCTTTTGTTGTAATTGAGGCATCGGATGGACCGTTATATCCAGAGCCCCAAGAATCTAATTTATCGAAGCCCAACCCATAATCCAGGCCTAACATTCCAAACATCGGAAGGAACACTCGAATTCCAACTCCTGCTGCTCGTTTCACATTGAATGGATTAAAGTTTTTTAAATCTGGATAGGTATTTCCTGCTTCTAAGAATCCAGTAACATAAAATGTTGCTTGGGGATTCAAAGAAATCGGATAACGTAACTCAAGTGTATATTTTGCAATGATCGGATCGGATCCAGCGGATGAAATCGCTTGATCTTCATATCCACGAAGTGCAATGATTTCACGTCCTCCAAGCTGATTAACACCGGTTAATCCACTTCCTCCCATCGTAAAACGATCGAATGGCGTAACCCCTTTCGCCGCGGTATAGGCACCAATATAACCAAAGCCAAAGCGTGGCATTAGGACAAGCTTTCTATTCGCCGTTAGAGGTAAATACCATTCCCCTGTAAATTTAAATTTGAAATACTCTAAATACAGATACTTTTCTGCGATGGACATTTTCGAATAATCTAATCCTTTCTGGAAATAGGAATAGGGTAATGTTGATTTTGCTGTCAAGGTAAAATTCGATCCACTTTGTGGATAAATGGGTGCGCTAACCGAAGAACGTTGTAACACATATTTCAACGCGATATCGTTAGAATACCCTTTAGGAAATAACGGAAACCTGAAATCATTCACAACATCATAATACTGATAACTCAATTCATAATACGCGGTAAAATAATCATCCGGAAACTTTTTTCTTCGTTGTAGTCCTACCCCAACCCCAGTAATTGAAATTCCATTGTAGGCTGGATTAGTACGTATAAAGCCGTTGGAAGATAATGCCGTGTTATTTAACCAAAACGAAAGTGCATTTGGTTTTTTACCCCCTAACCATGGTTCCGTAAAAGAAAACGTATATCCTTGATAGAATCGCCCGTTTGATTGAGCACGTATAGATAAGCGTTGACCGTCGCCACCGGGAAGCGGAGACCACGCTGATTTTTTGAAAAAATTCTTGGTGGAGAAATTATTAAATGTTAAGCCTAGGGTGCCAATGACACGTCCGGATCCTGTTGGACCAGCGCCACCATATCCACCCGATAATTCAATTTGATCGGAAGATTTTTCTTCTACAACGTATTGAATATCAACCGTTCCTTTTTCTGGGTTCGGCATGGGATTAACCTTCATGGTTTGGTCGTTGAAAAATCCGAGTTGAGACAACTCCCGCTGCGTCCGCATGATGTCTTCCTTATTAAACAAATCACCCGGTTTCGTTCGAATTTCGCGGTAAATCACCTGGTCGTTGGTTTTGGTGTTTCCGATAACGGTTATCTCTCCGTATCTCGCTTCTTTGCCCTCATAAATTCTAAATTGATAATTGATGAAATTACCTGTAACGCCTGTTTCTACTGGATAAATTTGAAAAAACAAATGGCCTTTATTCATGTATAAGGAATTAATATCCCTGCCATCCTCTCCACCGTTCAAGCGCTTGTCCAACAGCGTTTTATTGTATACATCCCCCTTTTTTATGCCAATTACAGAATCAAGAAAACTAGAACGGTATTTACTGTTGCCGAACCATTCAAAATCACCAAAATAATATTTGCTCCCCTCATCAATGGTAATGCGCACAATTAAGTTTTTCGGGTCTTGAAAATACACCGTATCACTTACTATTTGTGCATCTCGTAATCCAGCGGCATAGAACTTCTCAAGCAGGGCCTTTTTATCTTTTTCATAGGTAGATACTGTAAATTTTGAACGTTTGAATATCCGCAATATAGACTTCTTTTTAGTGTCTTTCATTGCCATATACAGTTTCCACGTTGCAACACTTTCTGCACCGTCAAGTTGAATTTCTTTAATTCCCACCTTTTCACCCCGTTCAATATTGATAACAAAAATCTCAGAGTCATTCATTATGGTATCCTTAATCCGGGTAATATCCGCAGCAATGGAGTAAAACCCTTTCTCTCTAAAATATCCTCGAATTTTAGCGTCTGTTTGAAATAATAAATTCTCTGTAATGGTTTTTCCTGAGAACAAATCCAACTCCTCTCGCAGTTTATCTGCCTCGCGCTTCGGGATTCCTCTGAACTTAAAATGAGACAATTTAGGTCGTGCCTTTAAATGAATCGATAAATATACGACGCCTTGAATTTCCTTGTCTAACACAACTGAAATATCAGAGAATAATTCTTCTTCCCAAAGGTTTCTAATCGCTTTACTTAGTTGGTCGCCAGGAATCGTGATTTTCTGTCCTTGTCTCAGCCCTGCAACAGCTTTTATGGCTTGCTGGTCAAAATTATCAGCACCAACAACTCGTACAGGTCCAATTTCATATTCGGTAGGGACTGAAAAATCTGAAGTGTTATTGATAACTTGCCCAAATACCGTGGAACAACAGATCAAGAATATATATACTAGAATTCTCATTTATCTAAAATTACTTGTTCTGATGTTTTTCCAAAGCGACGCTCTCTGCGTTGATAATCATAAATAGCTTCCATTAAATGCGCTCTGCGAAATTCTGGCCAAAACACAGGTGTAAAGTGCAGTTCAGCATAAGCCAATTGCCAAAGCAAAAAATTGCTTACGCGGTGTTCTCCGCTGGTTCGAATAACAAGTTCTGGATCGGGTATATTGCCTGTATAAAGCGCTTGTTGAAACTCCTGTATATTAATTTTATCTGGGGCTATTGCTCCATCAAGTACCCGCTGTACTATTTTTTTTGTGGCAAAAACAATTTCTTCTCTTGAGGAATAATTAAGCGCTAAAATCAAATTAATTCTATCGTTTTTTGATGTTGCATTAACTGCATCACTTAAACTATCGATACAGGCAGCAGGCAACTTGCTTACATCTCCAATGGTTGTAAGTTTTACTCCGTTTTCATTTAAAACTGGTAATTCTCCATGAATAGAGGCAACTAATAGTTCCATTAACCCATCTATTTCCTCCTGTGGTCTACTCCAGTTTTCTGCTGAAAATGCATATAAGGTTAAATGTTTGATGCCGAATTCAACCGCGGCCTTTAGTGTTTCACGTACCGAATCCACACCACTTGAATGGCCATAAAGACGGTCATGGCCTTTAGCTCTTGCCCACCGACCATTTCCATCCATAATGATTGCAATATGCTTGGGAATATTTGATGAATCTAATTGCTTTGGCACCTTAATTATGGTTTAATTTACACGAATATAAAGAAAGTAAGGCGTTTGACCCAACACAAAGCGCAAGTTAACATGTCTTAACAGCCTAATCAGCCAATAAAACAATCTTATCACCAAGCATTTCAGCAACACCGCCCTTAATTTCAAAACTGAATTTATTGGGGTCGGTTGTTTTCGTTAATTTCTCCGTAATTTCAGGCGTGGCCTGAACAATATCAATAATCACTGTCCCAGCCTTTAATGCAGAAATTATTGCCGCGTGACCATTTAATACTTGAAATTCACCTTCAATTCCCGGCATTTTAACAGCGTCTACAGCGCCATGAAAAACAAGGGCCTCTGGAGTTAGGATATCTAGAATCATTATGCTTCAGCTAACATTTTTTCACCAGCAGCTACCACTTCATGTATTCCCCCTTTCAGGTTAAATGCAGCTTCTGGATATTGATCGTACTTACCGTCTAAGATTTCGTTAAATGCTGTAATGGTATCGTTGATATCAACAAATACGCCTGGTATCCCTGTAAATTGCTCAGCAACATGGAACGGTTGAGATAAAAATCGTTGTACGCGACGTGCTCTGTGTACAATTAACTTATCCTCTTCAGAAAGCTCATCCATTCCTAAAATGGCAATAATGTCTTGAAGTTCTTTATATCGCTGTAAGGTTACTTTTACACGTTGAGCACAATCATAGTGCGCATCCCCAACGATTTCACGCGTTAAAATTCGTGATGTAGAATCCAAAGGATCAACGGCAGGATAGATACCAAGTTCTGAAATTTTACGAGAAAGTACAGTGGTAGCATCCAAGTGGGCAAACGTATTTGCCGGAGCCGGATCCGTAAGGTCATCTGCAGGTACATAAACCGCTTGAACCGATGTAATTGACCCGTTCTTTGTAGAGGTGATTCGCTCTTGCATTGCACCCATCTCTGTGGCCAATGTTGGCTGATAACCTACGGCAGATGGCATACGTCCAAGAAGTGCAGAAACTTCTGAACCCGCTTGCGTAAATCGGAAGATGTTGTCTACGAAGAATAAGATATCTTTTCCTTGTCCATCACCTTCACCATCACGGTAATACTCTGCAATTGTTAATCCAGATAATGCTACTCGTGCACGTGCTCCGGGAGGCTCATTCATCTGACCAAATACAAAGGTTGCTTTTGATTCTTTCATTTCCTCAAGGTCAACTTTTGTAAGATCCCAACCGCCTTCTTCCATAGAGTGCATGAAAGCATCACCGTATTTAATAATTCCTGCTTCTAACATCTCTCGAAGCAAATCGTTTCCTTCACGCGTGCGCTCACCAACTCCTGCAAATACAGAAAGTCCACCGTGTCCCTTAGCAATGTTATTAATCAATTCCTGAATCAATACGGTTTTACCAACACCGGCTCCACCGAAAAGACCAATTTTACCTCCTTTCGCATAAGGTTCAATTAAATCAATCACCTTGATTCCGGTAAATAATATTTCTGATGCTGTAGATAAATCTTCAAATTTAGGTGCTTCACGGTGAATTGGTAAACCATTCGAAGAGTCAACATCATTGATCCCATCAATTGCATCACCAACCACATTAAATAGGCGTCCTTTGATTTTGTCACCGATAGGCATTTTAATCGCGCTACCCGTAGATGTTACCTCCATTCCCCGTGTAAATCCATCGGTTGAGTCCATTGATATTGCTCTAACTGCATTTTCACCAACGTGTGCCTGAACCTCCAACACTACACGTGTACCGTCTTTTTTTCTTACTTCGAGTGCGTCGTAAATAGTTGGAAGTGCGGAACCGTTATCAAATGCAACGTCCACTACCGGACCAATAACCTGAGAAATTCTACCTTTAATCATTACAAATCGTGTGTTTATTTTGGGCGCAAATATACGGAATTAAATTAATCCGAATGCAAAAACAATTATGCTTTTTCTCTCGATTTCATTAAAAATGATGTTGTAATAAAGGTTGCAACAAAACCGAGGCTAATTAGCAGAAAAAGTAAGGATAACACCTGAAAAACATCAAATTTTGAAGGGAATGCATTGAGGGTGCCGGGAATCGTAATTAAATGCAGTTGTTCATGAAGGAAAACTAATAAGGAGCCTAACCCTAAGCCCATAAAGACACCGAAACCCACAATGATAAGTCCTAACACTATAAATACACGTTTCACATCAACAGAACTTAAACCTAAAGAATACATGGTGTTGAGTTGTGCTTTTTTCTCTAGAAAGGTCATTGTTAAGGAAGCAGAAAGATTGAATAGCGACAAAATGAAAACAAATACTAAAATAACCACTACAATAAGTTTTTCTGATTTACTTGTTTTAAAGATTAATTCATTCTTTTCTAAATTGGTTTTGATCGTAAATTGCTTGCCAAACTTGTTGTTTAGGATCGTATTTACGGCTGATCGGTGGTTGATTTGGGTCTGGATTAACAGTCCGCTAACCTCATCATTAAAATACCCTTTTGCAAAGCTCAAGGAAACCAATAAAATTTGATCGTTAACTTCTTTATTGTAATCCATAGCGCCAACAACCGCTATGTTTTGCTGAAAAAAGGGAGATTTTCCTATTCGGATTTTACGGTCTTGACGCGGAATATACAATACGGCAGACTCCGGTGTTAAATCCATGGAACGCAAGCCGAGTTTATTGGCAAGTCCTACACCAATCAATGACTGATTTTCATTTTCAGCCGCTCTTCCATTGATTAAATGTTCGCGTGTGTCCAACTTGGCCATTTGATTGAATGATGGTTCTACTGCCCACAATTCTGCATTTGCCCACTTCTTTTTCTTACGGAGAATTATTCGCTCTTGAATAAATAAACTTGTTCGTTCTACGCCATGAAGTTGTTCTGAAAAAGAGACAAGTTGTTTTAAGGAATCTGGATTGATTTTTTTGCTTTCTCTAGGTCGCACGATAATCTCCTGATCAAATTCCGTATACAATCCTTCGATCATCCCTTCAATTCCATTAAAGGCAGAGAGTAAAATTACCATGGCAGCCGCAGAAACCAACATGCCAAGAACAGCAATCCAGGAAATTACCGATACGGCAGTTTTTTTTTGTCTTGAAATCAATAAGCGGGTTGCAATAAAAAAAACGGTACGAAGTTTCACTTTTTCAGCAACTTGTCTATTTGGTCTGCATAATCCAATGAATCATCCAAGAAAAATCGCAAACTCGGGATTTTACGCATGTTTTTTAGTCGATTTCCAACTTCTCTTCTAATTACCCCTGTATTCGACTCAATGGATTGCAACACGCGCTGTGGTTCTTGATGGGCGAAAACACTAAGATAACATCGCGCTAATGATAAATCAGCTGTAACCCGAACCACAGTTACAGATACCATAGCACCTAAGGTTATTTCACTTGCTTTCGTCAATAAGAAACTTGATAACTCTTGACGAATGGCGCCCTCTATTTTTTGCTGTCTTATACTGCTCATTGGGTCAAAGTTACGAATCTTCGCGAGGTCTTTTACCTTGTCTTAACAAAATGTATCTTTGTGCCTCTTGAAAGACCTTAAAGAAATTATCAAGTATACGTTTGTATACAAAGGAATTGCAATACTCGTTGTTGTATGCAACTTGCTGTTTGTTGTTTTTAATCTGCTTTCGCTGGTATTATTTATTCCCGTATTGCAACTCATTTTTAGAGATCCAGCTCAGCTCGATGTACCTGCATACCCAAGCGCCCCGAATTCCCTCCTGGATTTTGGGACATTTCTTAAAGAGTTCTATCAGTTTCAAATGGCTTCTTTGGTAAAACATGACCCAAAATTTGCGCTCATCGTTGTTTGTTTAAGTGTGTTCACGGCGTTTTTTCTCAAGAATCTGTTTAGATATGGCGCCGTTTGGTTTCAATCGGAATTACGTATGGCTGTTGTGAGAGATGTTCGAAATAAAATCTTTTACAAATCACTTATCTTACCCCTTTCGTTTCATTCAAATGAGCGCCGAGGCGATATTATGGCACGAATGAATAGCGATGTTGGCGAGATTGAAATCGCTGTAGTTAGTATGCTTGAACTGATTTTTCGTGAGCCAATAGCAGTCATTATCAACGTGGTTACGTTAATTCTTCTAAGCCCAGAACTTACCTTATTCTCCCTATTTCTCTTGCCGATTTCGGCCTTAGTTATTTCTCGAATAAACAAAAGCTTGAAAAAAACAGCCAAGCAAGGGCAAGAACAAACAGGACTTTTATACTCATCTATTGATGAAGCCCTCAACGGTATACGAATTATTAAGGCATTCAACGCGATTCAATTCATTAAAAAACGCTTTGAAGCTGTAAACCTTAGGCATCAACAACTTATAACTAAAACGTTTAGAAAAAAAGACCTTGCCCCGCTTATCAATGAAACCCTTGGCGCACTCATCATGCTATTACTCGTTTATTTTGGTGGGGTATTAATTCTTAATCGCCAAAGCGACGGACTTTCTGGAGAGGTTTTCCTAACCTTTGTAATTGTTTTTTCACAAATGCTCCGACCAATTCAAGGCATTTCCTCTGCACTTGCTAATTTGGCTAAAGCGCGCGTTTCTTTGGACCGCATCAATGAAATTCTTGCACACGATGAAGTAATAAAAAATGCTCCGGATGCAGTTAAGTTAAACACCTTTGCAGATTCGATTAGTTTTGAAAATGTTTCATTTTCATACAAATCAGACCTGGTGCTTAAAAACGTGTCTTTTACTATAAAAAAGGGTCAAACCATTGCCATAGTAGGCGAGTCTGGAAGTGGGAAATCTACACTCCTGGATTTAATTCCTAGATTTCATGATCCATCCAAGGGTAAAATAACGATTGATGGAATAGACTTGCGTACGATTGATATCAATGATACACGGGAATTAATTGGAATCGTTGCACAAGACTCCTTACTATTTAATGCCACCATTTTAGAAAACATTGCTTTTGGTGATGAAACCCCAGACATCAATCGAGCTATTACAGCTGCAAAAAATGCCAACGCCTTTGAATTTATTAGCGCGCTAGACTGTGAATTTGAATACAATGTTGGAGATCGAGGAAACAAGCTTTCCGGAGGTCAAAAACAACGAATAAGTATCGCTCGTGCAATGTACAAAAACCCGGAAATCCTCTTACTTGATGAAGCAACTTCGGCATTAGATACTGAATCCGAAAGGCAAGTACAACTCGCATTAGATGCCATAATGAAAGGGAAAACAAGTATAGTCGTAGCGCACCGACTAAGTACTATTATCAATGCTGACATTATCCTTGTTTTCAAAAAAGGTGAAATTGTGGAAACTGGCTCACATAAAGAACTGCTGCAACAAAAGGGAGAATATGCACGGTTTTGTCAACTACAAGGCATAGGCCTTGAAAATATTTAAAAAAAGGCTTAACTTTTACCAACGTTTTTCGTTTTCATTCGTTGAATTATATGATGAGGGCTTGGCACATTTTATTGGCTTTGATTTTTCTGCTTAAACTAAACCTTGGCCTCAGTCAGCTTGTTACCTCGAGCGGACAAGCCCCACAAGGATTAGTACAAAACGTTTTAATTGGACCGGGTGTCACTGTAAGCAATATTCTCTACAACGGAAGCCCAACGGCTATTGGATCATTTACAGCAGCCGGAACAAATCTGGGTATAACTCAAGGCATTGTAATGACAACGGGTACCATTATGAATAATGGCGCCGGACCTCAAGGCCCAAACAATGCGGCTTCTTCCGGGACAGATAATAACATGCCGGGTTCAGGAATCCTTTCTGGAATCATTCAAGGAACCCAAACCTATAACGCAGCGACACTTGAATTTGATTTTATCCCGTATGCGGACACCGTCAGATTCAAATATGTCTTTGGGTCAGAAGAATATCCTGAATTTGCCCCTCCAAATAATTCAACCTATAATGATGTGTTTGGTTTCTTTATCTCAGGTCCAGGAATCACTGGACTGCAAAATATTGCCCAGCTTCCAAATGGTGGGGGTGTGGTCTCTATAAATAATGTAAATGCAATTACTAATTCGTTGTATTACAACGCCAATGGCGATGGAACAATGGCCCCTTACAATTCTTCTCCAAATTATATTCAGTATGATGGTTTCACGGATGTACTAGAAGCTGTTTCCGAGGTGCAATGCGGTCAAACATACCACTTAATCCTTGCCATTGCAGACGTTGGTGATGGTTCGTGGGACTCTGGGATTTTTTTAGAGGCAAACAGTTTGAGCTCTAAAACTCCCGTTGATGTTAGTTCTTCCATTTCTCAACAGGTATTTCCTAATCCCGACTGGATGGCGGAAGGTTGTGTTTCAGCTACGGTAACTGTAACACGTCAAAGCAACATAAACAGCCCTCTTTCAATTCCTTTATCGGTTACTGGTTCTGCCACACAAGGGGTTGATTATTCAGGGGTTCCAAATGCTATAAATTTTAGTCCCGGCCAGTCTGTTTACACCTTTCAAATTAATGTAACTGCAGATAATTTCGCGGAAGGTCTCGAGACCATAATTCTCAATTTCAACGTGGCTGACCCCTGTGGGAATGTTACTCCAATTCCATTAACCTTGTATATCCAAGATGTTCCGCCCTTAACGCTTAGCCTGAACGACACCACCTTGTTGTGTCCGAACCAACCCATTAGTTTAACCGCAGTAATTAGTGGTGGCGTTCAGCCATACACGTATCTTTGGAGTACGGGAGCAACTACGTCAGTTATTTCATTTACGGCACAATCGTCGCAAACCATTTATGTACAGGTAACCGATAATTGCACCGGACTTACACTAACGGGTTCAGCCTTGGTGAGCGTTCCCGTTTTTCCTCCGCTCTCCATTTCACTTTCAGCCGATGTTACCGAAATTTGCCCCTATCTAACCCATACATTTTACAGTACCGTTAACGGCGGGAATGGAACCTATACCTATGCCTGGAGAACCCTTGGTTCAAATTCAGTGCTATCAACCTCGGATAGTCTAACCGTTACGCCAAGCAGCACCAACAGCTACGTTTTTACCGTAACAGACGGATGTGGAAACATTGCCCGTGATACCGTAACGTATACCATTACAAGCCCTCCACTCTTATTAAGTATGACGCCAACACAATATATCTGTCCCGGTGACAGTGCCTTTGTAAGTGTGATTGCGAGTGGTGGTTATGGAAACTACTACTATCTATGGCCATCGAATGGTGCTACAACTCCAGGGATTTGGGTATATCCCGGCAGCACCAACAGCTATCAAGTATTGGTGTCTGATGAATGTCAGTCATTCAATGTCAGTGGATTCAGTCAAGTTCAGATTGTTAAACCCGTAGCGGACTTCACTATTTTAACCACAAATCCAACAGAGAATTTACCTACATCCTTTTATAACCTGACGCAAAATGGCTTTGGATACCAATGGTTTTTTGGGGATGGGAGTGGTTCATATGAAGTTCATCCAACACATACGTTCTCTCCAAATGGGGAATATTTAATTACTTTGATTGCTACCGACATGAATGGCTGTGTTGATAGCATTACCAAGCCGATTTATATTCAAGAGGAATTCTATATTTATATTCCTAATACATTTATTCCGGATGAAAACCGAATCAACGATGTGTTTTCAGGTAGCTTTATTGGCGTAGAATGGATAAACATTGAGGTGTTTAATCGATGGGGAGAGCGCTTGTTTTTCTCCGATCAACTGGATTTTAAATGGGATGGAACATATAATGGCGCAAGGGTTCCTGACGGCGTGTACACCTGGAAACTTATATATCGAAGAAACCGAGGACAAGAACAACAACTGACGGGGCATATCACCGTGATAAAATAGTGTAATTCACCCAAGAATACCAAGAGTTATTGTAACTTCGCACTTACTATGAAGAACATACGTAATTTTTGCATTATAGCCCATATTGATCACGGGAAAAGCACCCTAGCTGACCGATTATTACAAGCAACCAACACCATTTCTGATCGAGAAATGCAAGATCAAGCGCTAGATGATATGGACCTTGAGCGCGAGCGGGGCATTACCATTAAAAGCCACGCGATTCAAATGAATTATCAGCACAATGGAGAAGATTACATCTTAAATTTAATTGATACCCCAGGACACGTAGACTTTTCCTATGAGGTTTCTCGTTCCATCGCCGCATGTGAAGGCGCCTTGCTTATCGTTGATGCAACCCAAGGAATTGAAGCACAAACCATTTCTAATTTATATTTAGCATTAGAACATGATTTAGAAATAATTCCCATTTTAAATAAAATGGACCTTCCGAGTGCTATGCCCGAGGAGGTTTCGGACCAAATTATTGAGCTTATTGGGTGCAAACCAGAAGAAATCATACCTGCTTCAGGAAAAACCGGATTAGGTGTTGATCAAATTCTAGATGCCGTTATCAATCGGATTCCCTGCCCAAAAGGAGACGAAGATGCGCCACTACAGGCCATGATATTTGACTCTGTATTTAACTCCTTCCGCGGAATCATTGCCTATTATCGGGTAAGAAACGGCGTAATTAAAAAGGGTCAGAAGGTACGCTTCTTTAATACCGGGAAAGACTACAACGCAGATGAAATCGGCATTCTGAAAATGGATCTTGTGCCTAAAAAGGAAGTTAGAGCTGGAGATGTGGGATATATAATATCCGGGATAAAAGCAGCGAACGAAGTAAAAGTTGGAGATACCATTACTACTGCAGAACGTCCATGTGATACAGCAATTAAAGGGTTTGAAGATGTGAAGCCCATGGTATTTGCCGGTATCTATCCGGTAGATAATGAAGATTACGAGGAGCTTCGGTACTCGATGGAGAAATTGCAATTAAATGATTCTTCCCTTGTTTTCGAACCTGAATCATCCGCAGCGTTAGGCTTTGGATTTCGTTGTGGATTTTTAGGCATGCTTCACATGGAAATTATCCAAGAACGGCTTGAACGGGAATTCAATATGACCGTTATAACCACGGTTCCCAATGTATCCTATCACACCTACATGAAGCGGGATGTAGAAGCTAGGCTTATCGTTAACAACCCGTCTGAATTGCCTGATCCTGCCGGAGTAGATCGTATTGAAGAACCGTATATAAAAGCACAAGTCATTACAAAATCTGAATTTGTGGGTTCGATTATGACCTTATGTATTGAAAAGCGAGGTGAACTTAAGAATCAAGTTTATCTGACACAAGATCGTGTTGAAATCACCTTTGAAATGCCCCTTGCAGAAATTGTCTTTGATTTTTACGACCGCTTAAAAACGGTTTCAAAAGGCTATGCTTCGTTCGACTATCACCCCATAGGATATAAAGAATCAGATCTGGTAAAAATGGACTTACTGCTCAATGGCGAACAAGTAGATGCCTTATCTGCATTAGTTCACCGAAGTAATGCATTTGACTTAGGTAAAAAAATCTGCATTAAACTGCGTGAGTTAATCCCAAGACAACAATTTGAAATCCCTATTCAAGCAGCGATAGGGGCGAAAGTCATTGCCCGGGAGACCATCAAGGCGCTAAGAAAAGACGTTACGGCCAAATGTTATGGTGGTGATATCACGAGAAAACGAAAATTATTAGAGAAACAAAAAGCAGGAAAAAAACGTATGCGCCAAGTAGGTCGGGTAGAGGTGCCTCAAGAAGCCTTTCTCGCCGTATTAAAATTAAACGATTAATTTAGAAATTATGTACGAAATATTAAAACACACGCATTCTGGATTACGATGGGTTTCCCTAATTTTAATCTTATGGGCAATATTTAATTCCATTACAGCTAAAGAATTTACCAAACGAGAGAAGTTGATTAATCTCTTTTCTATGGTTAGCCTTCATACTCAGCTTATATTGGGACTGTTTCTTTATTTCATTTCAGATAAAGTTAAATTCTTTGATGGTTGGATGAAAGAACCAACGGGCATCTACCGTTTCTATGGCATGGAACATTTAGCTGGAATGTTAATTGCTATCGCATTAATAACCGTCGGGTATGTGAAATCTAAAAAAGGAAATTCCCCAGCGGAGATTTATAAGCCGATTAAACTGTTTTATATTATTGGATTGATATTAATTCTTGCAAGTATTCCATGGCCGTTTCGAGCAAATTTGGGTGGAGCTTGGTTCTAATGGCAAGTATTTTATTTGCTTGTAACGAAACAACGCCATCATCCCCTTCCCCGAAGAAGGCTATTCCACTTGGAGAAGAACTTTATTTATCGCACTGTGCAAGTTGTCACGGCGAAAAGGGTGATTTAGGTGTTTCCGGCGCAAAGAACCTAAAGACAACTTCGTTAAGCTTAAAAGAAATAAAACAAATGATTAAAACAGGTAAGAATGCGATGCCGAGTTTTAGTGGAGTCTTGGGTTCAACCGATCGAATTGACTCCGTAGCGGCCTATGTAAATACCTTACACCAATAAATGGCACACGCAACCATTGAAGAGATTGAAGAGCGCTGCTTGTTAGTAGCGGTTATTCATGGAGGTGTTGACGAGCGGTTAGCGCACGAGTACTTGGATGAACTAGCATTCCTGGCAGAAACAGCTGGTGCACGGGCAGAATTTGCTTTTACACAAAAACTTCCATACCCAAACCCAAGAACCTACGTAGGGGAAGGGAAGTTGCAAGAGATTAAAGTATATGCCGATACACATAATATTGATGCCATCATTTTTGATGACGAACTAAGTCCATCGCAACTTAGAAACATCGAACGAGAACTTAACAGAAAAATCATCGATCGCAGCATTCTAATCTTGGATATTTTCGCCAAACGAGCACGTACCTTCCACGCTAAAACACAAGTAGAGTTAGCACAATTACAGTATATGCTACCGCGATTAACCCGTATGTGGACCCACCTTGAACGACAAAAAGGAGGAATTGGAATGCGAGGCCCCGGTGAATCACAAATTGAGACCGACCGTAGGATAATACAGCAGCGTATTGCTTTAATGAAAGAGCGCTTGAAAGAAATAGACAAGCAAATGACCATTCAGCGTGGTAATCGCGGTCAATTAGTTAGAGTAGCTTTAGTTGGATATACTAATGTAGGCAAAAGCACCTTAATGAATTTGATTTCAAAGTCTGAAGTTTTTGCTGAAAACAAACTATTTGCCACACTAGACACCACGGTACGGAAGGTGGTAATCGACAATCTACCCTTCTTACTTACCGATACAGTGGGATTCATCAGGAAGCTTCCTAAACAATTGCTAGAGTCTTTTAAGTCTACCTTGGATGAAGTCCGAGAAGCAGACTTATTGGTGCATGTACTGGATTTATCGCATCCAAATTTCGAAGATCATTTTGAAACCGTTAATAGCACCTTACAAGAAATTGACAAGGAAGAGAAACCAACTATAATTGTTTTTAATAAAATTGATTCCCTAAGTGAAGAGGTTTCTTTGGATGAATTAAAGCGAACGTGGATGGCTCGATTGGGTGGACGCCCGTGTGTTTTTATTTCCGCAGTTGACAAAACAAATATTGATGAATTAAAGCAGGTGCTTTATCAAGAGGTTCAACGCATTTTCAAAATCCGCTACCCGTACAACGATTTCCTTTATTAAGTAGTAGCACAAAAAAAGGGGCCGAAGCCCCTTTTCTTAAAATTCAATTTATTCTTATCGAACAACAACTGACTTAGTAGTTGTAAATCCGTTAGAAGCAATACGAACGATGTAATTTCCTTTTGCCATGTTTTCAGTAGCGAAAGAAACTACTTGAGTTCCGTTTACATTGTTAACCGCTTGGGAAGCAATTACACGACCTTGGATATCCAATACATCAACACTGTAATCTGCATTTACTGCTTCAAAAGAAACGTTAATTGCATCAGTAGCAGGGTTAGGATAAACATTCATTGCTGCGAAATTCTCTTCGTTGATTCCAAGTGCTCCTGTTTTGAATGGTTTCTTTTCAGAATCACCAAATTCTCCACCACTTAACAACGTAGTTCCTACTGCATCAACAACACTGTAAGCTCCATTACCATATTGACAACAAATTCCATCACCATAGGTGTCTGTAATTTCGAAGTCATAACACTGGTTAGCACTTAATGTTACTTGCACTGGTGTTTGAACAGTTTGTCCGGTAGCAGCCAAATCTTGCCAATTTCCACCACCAGAAGCAACCGTTGTTCCTGAAGAATTCTTAATGGTCCAAGCAGTTTCTGAAGCATATCTATCTGTAGTAATATTTACAGTAACATATTGAGATGCCGCAATTAATGCCACAGCAATGTTAGCGTTCGCATTGTTATTGGCCGCAGAAGCATCACCTGTAGTGGTTACAGTAACGTTTAATGCGCCTCCTGTAAAGTTAGGAATCGCTGAACAAGTAACGTTTGCAGTACCATAGGTTGCCAAGTTACCAGAATACGTTCCAGTTGACACGGTATTTCCACCTTGTGTAATCGTTACAGTAGCCGATGTTAATGGCGAAGTACCATTGTTCTGAATTTGTACAGACGGTGTGTAAGAACCTTCACAATGTGATAAACTTCCTAAATAATTCAACGCCGCAACGTCCGCAGGATTAGATGCTGGAGGAGGACATTGACCTAATAATGTAGTTAAGTTCGCTACAGTTCCAATTGCACCCGCAACACCAGAAGCAATGATTGTTCGATTAGGACAAATCACATACATTTCTGGGTAATAATCGATTGTCATTCCTGAATTCTCAAAAGAAGCCTGAGTTGATAAATTAATAATTGGCATATTCTCACCTGTTACCCAATCCCCTTGACTATTACCATTACATCCTGGTAAATCATACAAACAATCTTGGTTAGTTTGAGGGTCTCCTTCAACGAAAAACACCATTGCTTGATTTGTTCCTGAAGGACCAAATTGATTATAGAAGTTGTTCAATGCACCTGTCCCGTGGTAAGACCAACATGGACCACACCATGTAGCAGATACATCAATAACCACCATTTTACCTTGGTCTAGGTAATTGAATAAAGAATGAGAAGTTCCGTTGATGTCCGTCAACGTGAAATTGCTCACTACGGTACCAACTGGGGTTTGTGCATAAGCAGCAACTCCGGTAAGTACAGCCAAAGAGAATAACAATTTTTTCATCGTGTAAATTTTAAGTTTGCGTAAATTTAATGTTTCTTTCCGATATGATAAAAAAAATTGTTGTTTTTTCTGGGGCAGGAATGAGTGCCGAAAGTGGCATTCAAACCTTTCGTGATAGTGGAGGACTTTGGGAGCAATATCGGATTGAAGATGTTGCAACACCTGAAGCCTGGAAACGTGACCCAGCGTTAGTTACCCGGTTTTACAATGAACGTAGAAAACAAATCATTGCAACAAGCCCCAATGAAGCACATCTTTTAATTCAGCGCCTTGAAGTAAGCTTTGATGTTACCGTAATCACTCAGAACATTGACGACCTGCATGAACGCGCGGGGAGCAGTAAGGTGCTTCACTTGCATGGAAATATTCGGTTCTCAAAATCAAGCGGTCCAAATCAAGAAGCTAAATACTACCCTATTGACTCGTGGGAATTAACGGAAACAGACCGTTGTCCTGAAGGATATCGGTTAAGGCCTCATGTAGTTTGGTTTGGCGAAGCGGTCCCGATGCTTGATGAAGCAGAACAACTGATTTCATCGGCAGATGTGGTTATCATTATTGGAACCTCACTGCGTGTATACCCAGCAGCAGGGCTGATTCATTATATAAAGAAAGGTAGCAAGGCCTATTTAATTGATCCGAATGCAGACAATCTAACCCTTCCTAATTGGATTGAAGCGGTAAATGAATCGGCTGTAAAGGGCATGAAATCTCTTTACGAGATCCTTACTTCTTGAGTTGATCTTTAATAAAGAGTTCTATTGCACCTACCATTGATGGTGCCTTAGGATGAGGCGCAGAAACATCGAGCCTTAAGTTATTGCGCAATACAGCACTTGCAGTGGTTGCTCCAAATGCAGCAATAGCCGTAGTATTTTGTTTGAAATCCGGGAAATTTTTGAATAGCGATTCTATACCTCCCGGACTAAAAAACACCAACATGTCATAATAAACATCCTCTAAATCTGATAAGTCTGCAGCAACGGTACGATACAAAACCGCTTTAGTAAAGTTAAACTTCTGATCTGTAAGCGTTTCCGGGATTGAATCTCGCAAAATATCAGTACAAGGTAACAGGTATTTTTCGTTCTTATGCTTCTTCATTACATCCGCCAATTGTTCAATTGTTTGAGTGCCATGAAAAATCTTACGTTTTCGATACGCAATAAATTTCTGTAAATATTTTGCCACTGCTTCTGAAATGCAAAAATATTTCATGGTTTCAGGAACCTCGAACCTCGTTTCTTCTGCAATTCTAAAGAAATGGTCTGCAGCAACTTTTGAGGTTAAGATAACTGCTGTATGTTCGGAGATGTTTA
>Ga0315903_10002236_pt1 | contig 28797 bp, 29 predicted proteins | sample LakEriMetagenome_7_FD_203524 | JGI IMG/M metagenome (GOLD analysis project Ga0315903, IMG submission 203524) | Freshwater fungal communities from buoy surface, Lake Erie, Ohio, United States - Buoy 2 MA119 | ecosystem: Environmental > Aquatic > Freshwater > Lake | place: USA: Lake Erie, Ohio... | reverse complement strand
TCCCCCGGGGCCGGCGGCTACCCGGCGCCGCGCTCCCCCGGGGGCCGTCCTCGAGGGGCTACCCGGCGCCGCGCTCCCCCGGCGCCGCGCTCCCCCGGCGCCGCGCTCCCCCGGGGGCCGTCCTCGAGGGGCTACCCGGCGCCGCGCTCCCCCGGCGCCGCGCTCCCCCGGCGCCGCGCTCCCCCGGGGGCCGTCCTCGAGAGGCTACCCGGCGCCGCGCTCCCCCCGGCGCCGCGCTCCCCCCGGCGCCGCGCTCCCCCCGGCGCCGCACGCCCGCGCTTTTTCGCTTGACGCTATCCCCACGCGTGGGTAGACCATTCCCGACGGCCGGACCCCCGGACGTCTCACACGCAACCCGGAGACCACGCATGAACGCACGCACCCTCACCACCTGGCGCCGCACGTGGCGCGCACACGCACGCGCGGCGCTTGCGCGCCCGCTGCCCCCGACGATCGTACTCTGGACCGGTCCGTCAGCATTCGACGGCACCCCGATCCTGCTAGCGGCGCACCGCGTCAACGCCCCGAGCCAGAACGGTAAGACGGGAGACATGGTCCAGGTCTCCATCATGCGCGCGGACGTCGCGCCCATGGACGCGTGGCGCGCGGGCGCGGACGGCGCAGTCTGCCCCGACGCGTGCGCGCACCGTAGCCGCCCCCGCGGCGGGAGCGGCACGTGCTACGTGAACAAGGCCAGGTTGACCGCGTCTCACGCCGCGGCGTTGCGTGAGATCGCGGCAGGCCGGGTAGGGTTCCCCCCGGGCCTTTTCGCGGGCGCAACCGTACGCCTCGGCATGGAAGGCGACCCCGCGGCCGTCCCCCTGCGCGTGCTCGCACGCGTGCTAGCGGGCGCGCGCCGGCACACGGCGTACACGGCCGCGTGGCGCACGCTTGACGCGGCCGCGTGGGCGCCGCTTGTCATGGCATCGTGTGACACGCCCGCCGCCGCCGCGGACGCGCGCGCGGCGGGCTGGCGAGTATTCGCGGCATCCTCGAGCTCCGCGGACGACGGCGCGTATCAGGCCGCCGGCATGCGCCCTTGCCCGAGCGACACCGTGAACCTCACCTGCGAGCGCTGCGGCGGGTGCGACGGCACCGCGCGCGGCGCCCGGCGCCCGTCCTTCTTCGTGCGCATGCACGGCGCCCTCGGAGCCGCCCGCCGCAAGCGCAACGACACCCCCGCGGCATGCCCCGCCGCCGGCGCGATCGTCGCGCGCATGCGCGCCGCACGCGACGCCGCACGCCCGTAGCCGGCGCCCTGGCAGCCGGAGAGCGGCGCCCCACGTGGGCGCCGCTCTTTTTTCGGGCGCCCTCGCTTTATTGCTTGACGGTAACTAACGCCCGCAGTATTCCTAGTCCGTCGGAGGGAGAACCCCGCCGACCCACACGCAACCCGGAGCCGATACCATGACCCCGACCCCCGCGCTTATCGCCTTCCTGCTCCTGCTCAACATCGCGTGCGCCGCGGCGCTCTACCGCGACGCCGTCGCCGCCTACCCCGAGGCGCTCCGCGCGTGCGTGCGCGCCGCCTTCCGCGTCGCGCGCCGGCTGGAGCGCGCCGCCCGCCGCACCGAGCGCGCCCGCGCCGCCCGCGTGCGCGCGTGAAGGCCGAGACGCTCGCGGCCGCCGCGGCCGTCGCGCTCGCAGCGCTCGCCCTTATCGTCGGCATCGACGACCCCGCCGCGGGCGCGGGTACCGCCTTCCTCGCAGTCGCGGCGCCGCTCGCGATCGCGATCCTCGCCACCACCGACAAGGAGTAACCGCACATGCTGTCCCCCCTCGCCTACGCCCTGGCGACCCGCCTCGACAAGGTCGCCCCCGCCCCCGACACCGCCCCCGCCCCCGGAGACTACAACGGTATCGCCGTCGCCGTGTGCATCCTGCACCCGGATGGCAAGTCCGAGACCTTCGGCGTGACCGTGGACGTCACCGCCGGCGCCCCCCACGACGCGGCGCCCACCGCCGGCGCCCTCACGCTCGCGGGCGTCGCGCGCATGTTGGACGCGATCACGAGCGGCGCCGGCGCCGTCGCGCCCCACGTGCGCGCCCGCGCGATCCGCGCCCTGGTCGACGACACCGCGCCCGCGGACGCCGGCACCGTCGCCGAGATCGAAGCGGTACGCGCAGCCGCCCGGGCAGCGCTCCCCCGCGTGCGGCGCGCCGGCGCCTTGCGGTTCCGCCGCGTCGCGCACACGCCCACGTGACCCGCCTACACCGCCCACCCCCGGGCCGGCGCGACGTCAGCGGATGCGCCGTCCCGATCCTCGCAGCGGCGCTAGCCGTCGCCACCGTCCCCCACTGCAACCCCGCAGGAGCAGCGACTACCATGCACGACACCCCCACGATCGCCGACCGACTCGAGAGCGCGTGTATCGCGTTCACGGACACCCCCGACGGCTACGAGATCGACGCCGGAGACGGCCGCACCATCCACGTGCGCCCGTCCCCGAGCGACCCCGCCCGCGCGTGGGTCACCGTGACCCGCCCGGACCGTCGCGAGCGCGACACGGGAGGCTACAGCGTCGACGACTACGACATGCGCACCGAGCACGTAGCGGCCTTCGTCGCTAGCAAGATCGACCCATACTAGCAGGAGACCCCCGATGAAGCCCCCCACGCCCGCACCCGCCTACGTCGTCGTGACCGTCTACCATGTCGGACCATTCGAGGAGGAGACCCGGTACACCGGCCCCTTCCCCACCGAAAACGACGCCATGGCCTACATGGACAGCCTGCCGGACGACCCGGACCTTATGGAAATGGTCGCCCTTCCGATGAACCACCCCGACACCGGAGCCGCCCGATGAAGCCCCCCACGAACGCGCAGCGCCGCGCATCCTTCCGCCCGCCCCCGTCGCCCGTCCCCGTCACGCTCGAGCTCCCACGCCCGAGCACCGCCGCCCGCCCCAGCAGGTGGGTCGCGGCCCGCGTCACGCTCGCGACCCCGAGCGGAGACACGATTACCGCCGACGCGTGGGCGTCCCCCGACGGCCTCACCGTCGTACACGCGCCGACCGAATACCACCACCTCACCGAGAAGGAGCGCGCCCGGCACGCCACCGTCGCCGTCGTCATCGACGGCCGCGCCTGGGCGACGATCAGCAGCACGGCCGGCGCCCGCGCCACGCGAGCGCTCGCCATCCGCGCCGCCGCAGTCAACGCGGCGCACGCCGAGACGATCACCAGCCTGGACACGATGAAGCCCGGATCCCGCGCGTGGCTCGCAGCCACGGAGACGATCGCGGACGCCTACCGCGCTGCCGACCTCACCTAGCCCGCCCTGCCCCGTCCCCGTCGCCCGCGGCGCCGCGCTCCCCCGAGCCGGCGCCGCTTGCCGTTGCGCCGCCGGGGGAGCGCGCCGCCGGGGGAGCGCGCCGGGTAGCCCCTCGAGAACGGCCCCCGGGGGAGCGCGGCGACGGCCCCCGGGGGAGCGCGGCGCCGGGTAGCCGCCGGCCCCCGGGGGAGCGCGCCGGGTAGCCCCCGGGGGAGCGCGCCGCCGGGTAGCCGCCGGCCCCCGGGGGAGCGCGCCGGGTAGCCCCTCGAGAACGGCCCCCGGGGGAGCGCGCCGGCCCCCGGGGGAGCGCGCCGGGTAGCCCCTCGAGAACGGCCCCCGGGGGAGCGCGCCGCCGGGTAGCCGCCGGCCCCCGGGGGAGCGCGCCGGGTAGCCGCCGGGTAGCCGCCGGGTAGCCGACGGCCCCCGGGGGAGCGCGGCGCAGGGTAGCCGCCGGCACCCGGGGGAGCGCCCCGAGGCTCCCGAGCCGACCCGCCGGACCCACTAAACGGCCGGCCCGGACCGCGCTCGCGCTCCCTTCGGTCGCGCGAATACCCGACGGGACCGTATCGCCTCGCTCGCTTCGCTCGCTCGGGTACCCACCTGGTAACGTCCGGCATCCTACCCAACAGGATCAACCTCCAGACCTACCGGGGTGGCCCCACCTAGACCTGTGGTCATGGAAGGTCCTACCCCCTCCCCAACCTTTTACAGAGTGCCTACAACAACCTCAATGGTAGTAGACCCTCTCACCCCCTCCCCGCCATTCCCCGCCTAGCTCGCATCCGAACACGCGACGCGCTACTCTTCGTCCAGGAGGCAACCATGCCAGCACCCATGCCAGCCGAAGCAAAGCTCCGTGTCGCCCGAAAGGTGCGGATGCTCATCCGTGACGAAGGCAAGAAGCCGGACCAGGCGTTCGCCATGGCGATGTCCATGGAGAAGGCCGGTCGCCTCGGCGAGCGCGGCGGGTACACGCCGGTGAAGAAGAGCAAGCGCAACCCGAGTCGCGAGACCGAGGACGAGTCCGGGCAGGAAGCGGATCCGGAACTGAACGTCGGTGCGTCGTGAGCGAGAAGAAGGACAGCACCGAGACCGAGAGCGGTTGGGTGCGCACGGTCGAGGCGGCTCGCGTCGTCTCGGCCGAGGAACTGCGTCGACAGGCGGCGCTCTTCCGTCCTACTCCGAGGCAGGCGCTCTTCCGTGACGTCGCCGAGGAGCAGGTCACTCTCGGCAACTTCATGCTCTCCCGGTGGTTGCTCGCCACGAAGGAAGCCGTCTTCAAGGACAAGGGCTGGAAGCCCGTGAGCCGTGGGGAGTTTGACCGGTGGTGCCACGAGCCGGGCTTCGGCGACTGGTTCTTCACGCCGATCCCCCAGTGCGCACCGTTGGCGGAGCAGGAGAAGCAACTCGCAGACCAGATCTTCCTCGAAGGTCTCATGCGCGGCATGCAGGGCGCCGAGGAGTGGGCGTTCAAGGAGTACGGTCGCTTCCGGTTCCAGCCCCAGACGGCAGCGGGCGTGAACCACAAGGCGGCTGCGGGGAGTGCGGACGTGAAGTCCTTCCTCGCACCGGACGCCTCACAGGACGCGTGGGCCAAGAGCACCAAGGCCGAGGCGTAAACACGCAAGCATGTTACTGCACGAGCATGAAAGCAGCGCGTGAACACCTCGCCAAGCGGACCACACAAGAGGTCGTAGAACTGCTCCTCGGGAGACACACTCCCGAGGAGCGCGCTCGCATCCTGGCAGCAGTCGTGGTCGCGCTGAAGGAGAAGAGGTGAGCGACCGGTTCGACGCGCAGGAGTACGCTCGGCACGTCAACGCGTACCGATCGGCGCCTCAACGCATGATGGGGAAGCTGACCATCCGAGACATGCAGGGGAAGTACCGTCGCTTCGACAACCCGTTCCCAGAACAGGTCAGCGCGATGGAGGACTTCTGCGATCCGACGGCGAAGACCATCGTGCACGCCAAGCCGAGGCAGATCGGAGACAGCACGGTCGGTCTCGGCTGGAACTTCTGCTACCTGTACTGGACGCCGGATCCCGTGAGGACGCTGGTCGTGACGGACAAGGACGACACGAACGCAGCGCTGTGGGAGAAGCTTCAGGACTACTACCACGGGATGCCGGAGCAACTGCGGCGACCGTTGCTGAAGAGCAACGTGAAGGAGATGATCTTCGAGGACACTAAGGCGGGGTTTCGCTGCCTGTCGTCGCGCAGCCCTGCGGGTGGTCGAGGCTGGACGTACCAGCGAGGACACTTCGACGAGGTGGCCTACTGGTTCCATGACCGAGACGTGTGGGCGGCGGTGACGTCCTCGATGCACGAGGGGCCACACGCGCAGACGATCATCATGTCCAGCCCGAACGGTCCGGGGAACCTGTTCCACGAACAGGTCCTCGCGGCGCAGGAAGCGGTGCGCAGCGGCGACACGTCCTACCGGTTTCGCTTCTTCCGCTGGTCGGACCATCCGACGTACGTGCGTCCGATCCTGCCGGGCTTTGAGCCTACGCAGGAGGAGCACAACCTCATGCAGTCGCACGGGCTCACGCTCGAGCAGATCGCGTGGAGGCGGGACAAGATCTCGGGGCCGAAGGGAGTCGGGCTTGACCGGTTCCGGCGGGAGTACCCTCTCACGGTCGAGGAGGGGTTCCTCGTCTTCGACGGCAGCTGGTTCAACGTGGAGTACCTCAACGGGGTCCTCGCGCGGCTGCGAGCGAGGTTCAACTCCGACGAGGTGCAGGAGCTGCGCATCTTCCACAAGCCGGAGCGCGGGGAGATGTACGCCATCGGCGTGGACCCGAGCTGGTGCAACGGGGGCGACTGGGCGGTGGCGCAGGTGATCGACACACGAGGCAGGCAGTGCGCGACGCTCTCCTGTCGCAAGGGCGGGGAGCTGGCGTTCGCGGACAAGGTGGCGGAGCTGGCCAACTACTACAACAGGGGGCGCTGCCTGGTCGAGTGGAACACGGGTGGTGCGGGCCCGGTGGTGATCCGGCGTCTCGCGAACCAGGGCATCCCTCTGTGGACGAAGCCGGGCGTCCGGATCAAGTACGGGCCTCAAGCGGACGCCAGCACTCCGTACTGGACGACGTCCAAGGGGAGCAAGGAAGAGGCGTACGCGCATCTGCGCTCGATGGTCGACGGGGACGAACTCGAACTCAACGACATGCTGACGGTGCAGGAACTGCTCCACGTCCGCGAGGTGCATGGCCACATCGCCGGGCAGGACGGCTACCACGACGACCACGCCATGGCGCTCGCGCTCGCGGAGTGGAACAGGAGGAGCATGCCGAGGCGTTCACGGAACGTGGGGAACAAGGAGCCGTGGCGTCGTCCGCGCAACGCGCCGATGCGGTCCGACCCATGGGCAGCGACGCGGGGATAGGGTACAAAGGCCGAACGAGGTTCACCCATGCTCGACCCCAAGGATCACGACTTCGAGAAGGACGAGCTCCATCCGAGGGCGATCCACGATCAGCTGAAGGCGCACGACAAGCGCATGAAGGATGCGCGCACGGAGCTGGCGCAGGCGAAAGCCCTCTACATGACGAGGTGGTGGCGGTACGTGCGCGGCCGTGCGGAAGAGCGGCAGATGGCGACGTTGAACACGGACGTCGAGGTCAACCGTATCTGGGGAGCGATCGGTAGTTACTTGAGCGCGCTCTATCCGCGGGCGAACCGTGCGGTGTTCGGTCCGGACGTGACCGGCAAGGGGAACCCCCAGCGGTCGCAGCTCGCGCTGAACCATTGGCTGTCGAACCAGAAGATCCACAGTCGCGTGATGAGCGCCTTGCGCCAGGCGATCCTCTACCCGGGGTGCGCGGCGAAGATCGGCTACTCGCCGGGCACGGGCAACCCTCTCGACCGTGTGTGGATGCGCATCATCCCCTGGTGGGAAGTCGTGCTCGACGCGGACGCTACGGACCCGGACGACGAGCGGTTCCGCGGCCACGTGTACTACCGGCCCATCCGTGAGGTGGAGCGGGAGTACAACATCCCCAAGGGACTGCTCTCGGGGACGAGCCGGAAGGACTTCCTCTCGCCGACGGCAGCGACGCAGGACGAGCCGCGCGAGCGGGACAGCCAGAACGCGGCGGCGAACACGGACAACTCCGCGTTCGTGCGCGTGCTGGAGGTGTGCAACCTGAAGGACACGATCTCGGATCCGAACGATCCGAGCGTGACGTACCTTGGGCGCCTCGAGGTGTACGTCCTCGGTCAGGGGGATCTCTCCCTGAAGCCGGTGTACATGGGGCCGATGCCCTTGGCGACGTCCGTCGGCACGTCGCTAGCGCACATCACGCCGTTGATCTTCGCGAGCGAGCCGGAGTTCCCCTTGCGCGGGATCGCGGGGAGCCAGAGGATGCTGCCCCAGCTGCGGGAGATCAACATCTACCGCTCCTTCATGGCGCAGAGCACCCGGAAGGACAGCCGGCAGTACCTGCTGCGCGACGGGATCCTCGGCGCGGACACCGAGACGAAGATCGCCGAGGGCGTGGACGGCCTCGTTCTGAAGGTTCCGTCCGACTACAACGGCTCGCTTCAGGACGTGGTGCAGAAGATCGAGACGGGGACGATCTCGGTCAACGTGCAGAACTACATGGCGCTGGCCGAGGCGGACCTCGAGCGCGCGATCGGCACGAGCCCGAACGCTCGCGGCATCGTGACGAAGGCGACGGCGTACGAGATGCAGACGACGCAGCTCTACACCGAGAGCGAGTTCGGGATGCACGGGATGATCAAGGACGCGTGGCTCTCGGAAGTGGTCAAGCTCGCGCAGCGCGCTCTGATCGCGGCGATGCAGAACCCCGAGGAGGGCAGTCTCGGGGAGTACGACGACGCGAACCAGGTCGAACTGTCTCCGACGGATGCGCGTCCGATCGACCAGCAGGCGCCCAACCCTGCGGAGATGGCGTACACCATGGCCTCGGATCTCGCGGGATCGGTGGCTCCGTTCCTCGCGGGTCCTCCGAAGCCGCGGCACTCGGGCAACCTGATCGTGATCCAGCAGGAGGTTCTCTCGCTGGTCGACCGCAACGAGCGGGTGACGGTGACGGTGGAGGACCTCGACGGGGACTTCGAGATCTCGTTCGTCGAAGGTGGCCGCACGCCCATGACGGACGCGGCGATGCAGCAGAACCTCGTGAGTCTGATGCAGCCGTACATGCAGCTGTGGGAAGCGAGCCAGCAACCGGGTCCTGCGGGCGTGATCGCTCGCACATACATGGCGACGCTGGCGGACCGCTTCGAACTTCCGAAGGACCTGCATCCGGACAACCTCGAGCAGAAGGCGAAGGAAGAGGCCAAGAAGGCGCCCCCTGCGGCCCCCGAGGCTTCCATGGCGCCCGAGTCCCCCGGTGCGCCCCCGGCACCCCAAGCACCTCCGATGGAGGGGCAGCAGGGTCTCCCCCCGGCGCCGATGCCCGAAGAGAGCGAGGAGGACGCGGAGTCCTACGAGTCGCCGAAGGAGTACCTCGACTCCGCGGCGGGTACGCTCGACACGCTCTTGAACACGCCGGGACTTCCTCCCGAGGTGCAGGACGTGCTTGTCCAGGTGGCCGAGGCGGTGGTCGCCGCGGGCCGCACCGAGGACAACGCCGAGGCGGCCGGGGAGCTCGAGGAAGCGATGGCCACGCTCGGCAGTCTCGCGGAAGCGGCGCTCGAGCCGGACCTCAAGGAAGTGCTCGACGAGCTGGCGGACGACCTCGACGAGGCGATCGGCCTGTTCAAGGGGATGCCGGAAGGGGACGAGGGCGAGGGCTACGAGGAAGAGGACGAGGGCACGGAGGAGACCGACGGAGAGTCCTGCCCGCGCGCCACGCAGGACATCGCGCTCAACCTGAAGAACCGGCAGAACGCCATCGACACGGCGATGTACGGTCCGGCGAACCCCATGGACCCGGGTGACTTCTTCGAGAAGATCGCCGCGCAGTGGGACGTCCCGGTCGAGAAGGCCATGACGATGCGCTGCGGAAACTGCGCGGTGTTCATCGTCACGCCGAAGATGCTGGAGTGCATCAAGACCGGTCTCGCGAAGGGCGACACCGAGCAGGACGCGTACGACGTGATGCTCCAGACGGAGCTCGGCTACTGCGAGGCGTTCGACTTCAAGTGCGCCGCGAGCCGTACGTGCCGTGCGTGGGTGGCTGGCGGTCCGGTGACCGAGGAGAAGGCATGACCGAGAAGGCACCGAAGTCCTCGACGCCGGCGAAGCCCTCGGAGCGGGTGTCGGGATCGAAGTCGAACCCGAAGGGGAGCGCGTCTTCCCCGTCGGGGACCATTCGGCTCGACGAGGACATCGTGGCGTCCCTCACCGAGAAGGCCAAGGCGCACAACGACAGCCACCCCGGGGCCGGCAAGAAGGCCACGGTCGGAGCGCTCAAGGCGGTGTGGCGTCGCGGGGCCGGCGCATTCAGCAAGAGCCACAGCCCCGTGGTCAAGAGCCGTCAGCAGTGGGCGATGGCGCGCGTGAACGCGTTCCTGCATCTCCTGGCGAAGGGCTCCCCGCGCAACCCGAAGTACGTCACCGACAACGACCTGCTCCCCAAGGGGCATCCGAAGAAGAGCGGAGGGTAGCCGTGGCCGAGAAGTACGCGCACATCAACTTCAAGCCCCCCGCGTCCGCCGCTGCGGCGGCGAAGCGCGGCCTCGACCTGCGGGAGTCGGTATCTCCGAGCAACCGCGGCATGACCCCGGTGGGCATCGCCCGCGCGCGGCAACTGATCAACCGGCAGAACCTCGACCCTGCGACCATCGGGCGGATGGTGTCCTTCTTCGCGCGCCACGAGGTGGACAAGCAGGGGAAGGGCTGGACCGCGGGATCGGAAGGCTACCCGAGCAAGGGCTTGCAGGCGTGGCTCGGATGGGGCGGCGATCCCGGCCGAGCCTGGGCGAACAAGGTCATGCGGCAGATGAAGGCCGCTGACAAAAAGTAGATCAACAAGGAGACATCCCATGAACAGCATCACACAGGCGGACGAGCCGACCGAGGAAACGCTCCTCACCACGCCGACGGAACCTGCGGACCCCCTCGCAGGCGAGCACACGCGCGTGCTGCTCATCTGGGCGGGCAACCCGCCGCAGTACGCGCTGCACGTGAGCAGCGAGCTCTCGCGCGAGGACCTCAACGCGTTCCTCCCGCACGAGCTCAAGCGCATCGCGAAGAACCTCGCGAAGGAACCCATCAAGGAAGAGGACGCCGCCGAGACGCTCTTCGACGCGTGGGGTGTCTGATGCCGTTCTACGAGTTCAAGTGCGAAGGCGGGCATGTGACGGACCTTCTCTGCAAGATGTCGGAGAAGCCCCGCGAGGTGGAGTGCCGCAAGTGCGGCGGCGTGGCCCGCAGCATTATGAGCGCGACGCTCCCCACCATGGGCGCGACGCCGCACTACGCGAGCAAGGAGCGCGAGGTCGGCAACGGCACGTCGGTGCGCTGCCCGGACATCACCTGTCGTGCGTGCGAGCACACATTCTACGAAGCACTCACGAGCGAGGAGGCCGCGCCCCCTTGTCCGAAGTGCGGGAGCACGGACGTCTACGAGCGCGTGGGCATGCCTGGCGCGGACTGGAGCAACCGCAACTACCCGTACTTCGACCGCGGCCTCGGGTGCATCGTGCGCTCCCCCGGTCACCGCAAGCAGATCTGCAAGGAACGGAACCTGATCCCCGTGGACGGAGACTGGGACGAGGACCGCGAGATCGCGAAGCTCGAGGCGAAGGACGAGGAGCTGCGCAAGGTCTACGAGGACTACACCGAGCGTCTCGAGAACCATCCGGCGTACCGAGGGTACCGGATCGCACGTGATCAAGGTAGGATCGGTTAGTCCGCACCCCCACCCACGAGGTTCCCCATGGCCGAGATGATGTACGCCCCCAAGGGCGCCCCCGCCCCCGCCGCTGCTCCTGCTCCCGCCAAGGGCGGTCCTGCTCCCATGGAGGCGGGCCCCGAGGGCGCGGCCATGCGCGAGCGCGCCGCCAACGCGATGATGGACAAGGAGCGTGCGCGCTACGAGGCCATGGCCGCGGCGGCACCGAAGCCGAAGAAGCCGTACAGCGCCACGACGGTGCAGACGCTGATCGACACCTTCAACGAGACCCTCGACAAGCTCGGCGGGCAGGACCTGCCGAACGTCGAGGTCGATCTCGCCGGCGCGGAGCGCTGGGATCAGCCGCTGCCCCCGGCGATCTTCGTCCCCCTCGTCGCGCTGTTCCAGGCCGTGGAGCAGGTCGGCGGCGGCAAGTTCGCCGGCAAGTACACGGTGAGCCCGGAGGAGCTCGCGGACGACACCGGTCTGCGCATGGCCGCCGGTCAGCTCACGCGCATGGGCAACGACGCCATGCTCGCGAAGGCCATGCAGACCCCCGTCAACGCTCCGGCCGAGGCCGGCGGCGAGATGGAGGGCGGCCCCACCCCGAAGCCCATGGGCGGCGCAGCGACCCGTGGGACCATGACGGCCGAGGACAAGGCCCTCATGGAGAATATGTAGCATGTAGGCAACCGCCTATATGTTCGACATCCCTGCGTACTTTCAAGGAGACATCGCGTGATACTCAACACTACTGGAGCGGCAGGCATGGACGCCGAAGTGATCAACGAGACAACGCCCGAGGCGCCGGAGGTCGAGCCCGTCGAGGACTCTACCGACGAGCCCGAGGCCGTTGCGTCGGGTGACGCTGGCGACTCGTCCGAGGACAACGTCGGTCACTTCTGGAAGGTGGCCGAGGAGGCCCTCGGCGGCGTTCGTGACAACGAGCTCCCCGGCTACGTGAAGAGCCTCACGCCGAGCCACATCGACGAGCTGCCCACCACCGCGAAGCAGATCGTCCGAGACGCGCTGCTCGCGAAGCAGCGCGCCGAGGCTCGTGCGCAGATCGCCGCGAAGGAAGCGGAGGAGCGCATCGCGCAGCAGCGCACGCAGGTCGAGGAGCAGGAGCGCGCGTTCGCCCGCCGTCAGGCAGCGTTCGCGGCGCTCGTGGACAGCCCCGAGGTGCGCAAGCTTCTTGAGCAGCCCGAGGGCGAGCTCCCCGATCCGTACACTCCGGAAGGGATGCAGGCCCGCATCAAGCTCGAGACGGCGAAGACGGTGCAGACGTTCTTCGAGCCGATCCAGCGTGAGGCGGAGTTCCGCGCGAAGGAAGCCGCCTACATGGACTTCGTCGCCGCTCACCCGGAGATGAAGGACACCGCTTTCAAGAGCGAGGTCAACGCGCTGCTCGTCGAGCGGCGCGAGGCCGGCGCGGCGATCACCACGCCGGACGCGTACGAGATCATCAAGGGCCGTCGCGCGGCTTCGGAGGCGCAGCTCAAGCGCAACCGTGAGATCGCCGCGCGCCGTGCCTCCGCGGAGAAGGTGGGGCGCAGCAGCGCCGGTTCCTCTCCTGCGAACGAGCCCATTCCCCAGGCTGTCCTTAAGCGCGGCGCCGCTGCCGTGGCTGAGTACCTGGAGAACAACCCGTCCGCGATGGCCGCCGCAAGGCGGGCGCTCGGCCGGTAGTCCCCCACCCGTTCAACCACCCCTCCACCAAACGAGGACACCATGGGAACCACGACCCTCAGCATCGGGAACGAAATCCTCTCGACCACGATGCACATCACGATGAAGGAGTTCCGCGACGGACTCCACCTCACCACCGCCTTCCTCGACGCGCAGGAGCGCGTTCACGGCAAGGCGCAGCCGAGCCAGGAGGGCGGCAGCCGGATCATCCAGCCGGTGACGCTGGCCGTCCACTCGAACACCACCGCCCTCGACACGGGCTACGAGCGCATCGACCTCTCCGCGGCGGACGTCTCCCGTCCCGCGGTGTACGACTTCGCGCACGTCGTGAAGCCGGTCGTGATCTCCATGGAGGAGGAGCTCATCAACTCCGGCAAGGCGCGCGTGATCTCGATGGCCGAGATGCGCACCAAGTCGGTGGCGAACGAGATGCGCCGCGACTTCGTGAAGCAGCTCGTCGCGGGCGGCGTGCCGCAGTGGTCGAACAAGTGGGCGACGCTCAACGGCGTTGACTACGCGACCGGCTTCCTCGAGGAGAACGCGGTCGGCTCCCAGACCAACAGCGTCGGCGGTCTCTCCAAGGCCACCTACGCGAGCACCCCCGGCTGGCAGAACCAAGTGTTCGACGGCGCGGGCAGCTTCAACAGCAACGGTCTCGCCGGCCTCTACGACGTGAAGGTCGAGACGATGGCGGTCAGCCCCTCCGGGCCGGTCGACATCATCCTCGCCTCGAAGAACGGCTTCAAGAACCTGAAGCGCGCGCTTCAGGCTTCGGAGCGCTACCTCGACGACAGCAAGCTCGACGGTGGCCGCCTCGCCCAGTACTGGGACGGCGTGCGCATCGAGGTCGAGCCGCAGATGCCGACGAGCAGCACCTCCGGCCTGCCCTCCGCGACGAACCCGGTGTCCTTCTACTTCATCAACAGCAAGGACATCTACGTCATGTGGGATCCCTCGGGGTACTTCTTCCTCGAGGACTTCGAGACCGTCTCCGGCGAGTACGACGTGCGCGCCGCCAAGATGCGCTGCCGTGGCCAGCTCGTCGCCGGTCACCTCGGCTCCTCGGCGATCGTCGTCGACCTCGAGGCGTTCTAGTCCGGTAGGGGGCGTCTCCTCGTGAGGCGCCCCCTTGCCAGCACCCCTCTCCCCCCAACTCCACGAGGACACCATGGCCATCTACAAGTCCGACGGCGTCGATGCCGTCAACGTCTTCCCCAGCAAGTTCATCACCGTGTACTGCACCGGCGCGGTCAACGCGGGCGACGTGGTCGAGCTCGACTTCTCCGCCACCCGTTCGACCAACCAGAGCACGGACGCGTTCGGCATCTCCGTGAAGAAGGCGGCGGCCACCGGCAACCTGCCCTTCGCGTGCGGCGTCGCCGCGGCCACGCTCACGGCGGCCGGCTACGTGCAGATCCAGTACGCTGGCTACTGCAACACCGTGACCCCCGACGCGGCCATCGCGGTGGGTCTCCCGGTGGGCACCGACAACACGACGGCCGGCCGCATCCAGGCGTACACCGGCAACGTCTCCGACACCGCCGGGTTCTTCGGCGTGGTCGTGGACGCGTACGTGACCGGCGCGGGCACGAACGACGGCGCGATCTTCCTCTTCGACAAGGGCTTCTTCAACGCCTGATGCGTTGAGGTAGACCGGGTCGAAGACCCAATGGCGGGCGGGGGTGATACACTCCCGCCCGTCAGCCTTTCTGTGGAGGGCGCGTGAACCTGAAGGACATCATCGAAGAGGTCAACAACCTCCTCGACTACAACCCGGACCTTCAGCCCTACAAGGACGCTGTGTCCCGCACGGTCTCCCGGCACTACCAGGAGGTCAGCACGGTCCGTCCTTGGCTGTTCATGCAGAACGTCGTGGCGTTCCCTGTCTACGCCACCTACAAGCCGACGGCGGGGCAGACGGTAACGATCACGACTCCCACGAGGACGGTGACGTTCGCCGGCATCACTCCGCGGGTCGAGTGGGTCGGTATGGTCTTCGTCGGACCGGATGGCAACAGCTACCGGATCAACCGCGTCTTCGGCACCGACATCTTCATCGACCCGTTCTACCTCGGGCTGTCTGTAGCCGCCTCGGGTACCTGGTCGATCGAGTTCGACCGCTACGCGCTCCCACCCGACTGCTCGGAACCCCTCGGGTTCATGGACCGCGAGAACGACCGCGGCCGTCTGCTGTTCATCGACCGGCGCCGCGAGGAGGAGCTCTTCCTCAACGCGGACGACGGCGGGGACGTCTTCGCGCTGATCGAGGACCTGCACATCTCGGATCGCCCTCCTGAGTACGCGTTGAGCGCGGCGCTCGCCGCTGGCGGCACGCTCCCTGTCGGGACCGAGTTCGAGTACTGCTACACGTTCACGTTGCAGGGGCGGGAGAGTCCGCCGAGCATCCCCGTGACCGCGCCGAAGATCACGGCGGGCAACCAGACGGTGTCCCTCAATAACTTCGAGGACACGCGCGACCCTGCCGCGCTTCTGACGGGCGTGCTCAAGAACCTCTACCGTCGCAACAAGAACGGCAACGGTCGATGGCTGCGCCTCGTCACGGGCATCACGGAGGCCGTCACGGCGTACACCGACGACGGCTCGGTCACGCCCTCGCAGGCTGAGAGCAACGTGCTCGCTCCGCAGGAACCGCGGCAGTACGTCCGCGGCTACTACACGGCCGAGGCGGACGCGAAGCTCGAGCTGCGCTACCTGCGGAAGCCCCGTCGGCTTCAGGCGGACAGCGACGTTCCGCTCTGGCCGGAGCAGTACCACGTGCTGCTCGTCTACCGTACCTTGCAGGACATCTGCATGCAGAGCGGCATGACGAGCCAAGCGACGATGTACGAGCGCCGCGCGAACGACGTCATGCGCCGGATGGAAGGCAAGTGGCTCGCGCGGTCGGACAAGAACATCATCCGTCAGGGCTTCACCTACGGCGGCATCGGGTACTTCGAGCGATGGGGCAACCCGCGCAAGATCGGCTAGGAGAGGATCATGCAGACGTCCTCCTTCACTGTCGGCCCGCTTCGGGGAATGGACCAGCGGTGGAAGCCGTCGCCGGACACGGGGTTGCGCGTTCGCGATCTGACGTGGGATGGTCGGGACGGGTGGAAGACGTCCGGCGGGTTCCGCCGCATCGTCCTCGGGCAGGGCTCTCCGCCGGTGAACCCGTACGCAGGCACCGGGGTGGTGACCTCGCTGCACTTCTTTACGCAGCATAACGGCGGACGCGCGTGGCTCGTGTACGAGAGCGGCGGAGCGCTGTTCGCGTTCAACGGCTCGAACCGTGCAACCGGGTACCGCGAGGCCCTGACGTTCATCGACGGAACGACCGTCACGGGACGCAAGCAGCTCGCCACTCCTTGGCAGCGGACACAGTCCGTCAGCTGGGCCGGTCGGCTCTACCTGGTCAACGGCTACGACACCCCGCTGGTGTACGACGGTCTGAAAGTGGAGCGTGCGGGGTTTGACGTTGCCCCGCCGGCGCCGCAGGTCTACGCCCTCGGGAACACGCAGCCGGACACCGGCTACCACCTGACTGCGCAGCGGTCTCCGGTCTTCTCGACCTCGACGACGCCCGAGTACTACTACAAGCTGGAGCTCGGCCTCGGCCCCATTCTGGACACGGGCACCGACGAGCAGAAGTGCGGCTACCGGTACAAGGTCACGTTCGTCAACGAGCGGGGGCAGGAGAGTCCGGCGAGCGAGGCGAGCGCCCTTGCGGTGTTCCGCAACGAGGGCGGCGACGAGCCGAAACACGGCGGGACGCCGGTCGGCGTGAACCTTCCAGTCGGCGGGAGTCACGTCGTGGCGAGGCGCATCTACCGCACGCAGAACGTCTACGACGCGTCCGGGAACCTCCTCGCGCTCGGCTTCGGGGACGCCTACTACTTCCACAGCGAAGTGCAGGACAACGTCACCACGGTGATGGCGGACATCCTCCCCGACTCCTTCCTCGGCGGAGCGCTCGACGAGGAGGCCCTCGGCCCCTGGCCGGTGGGTACGAAGTACCTCGCGTCGTTCAAGGACACGATGTTTGTCGCGGGCGGCACAGCGAACGAGGTGCGGTTCTCCGCCCCGCGTTTCCCAGAGGTCTTCCCGCCGGACAACGTGATGGACATCGGCGACGCGGACCTCGGCCCGGTCACCGGCCTCTACGGCACGCGCAACGCGGTCGTGGTGTTCAAGCAGCGGGGGGTGTACCTGATCAAGGGCGACCCCGTGAACGGCTTCTACGCCATCACGTTGACGAAGGACGTGGGCTGTCAGTCTCCGAACGCGGTGACCGAGGTCCCGAACGTCGGGCTGTGCTTCCTGTCGGAAGACGGCGTGTACGTGTTGCAGGGGACGCTCGAGAACGAGGGGACGCGGACGAACGTGATCCACCTCTCGACGCCGGTGTCCGAGATCGTGAAGCGCATCAACCGCTCGGCGCTGCCGAACGCGTGCGCAGCGACGTACCACCGGGACAAGGAAGCCTGGTGGGCGATCCCCACGCTCGGGCAGGAGTACCCGAACGTCGTGCTGGTCTACCACTACGAGGTCGGGGCGTGGTCCTTCCGGGAGAACCTTCCGATCCTCTGTCTGAAGGAGACGAGCGATCAGCGAGGCCAACTGCTCTTCGGATCCTACGACACGAAGGACAACCTCGGCATCCAGGTCTACTCGCGCGGGTGGGAGAAGAAGGGCCTCACGGCGATCCAGCCGCTCTTCGAGACGAACAGCATGGATCTCGGCTCGCTCTACCGGAGCTTCCAGCCGAGGCACGCCATGGTCTACGCGGTCGGCTACGGCGACAACGGGCTGACGCTCAACTACACGGTGAACCGCAGCATCGACGACGTGCGTGAGGCGCCGCAGGAGCTCGACCAGCAGTACCCGAACGATCCGTTCCCGGTCTACGGCACGGCCGTGTGGGGAACGGATCGTTGGGCGAGGTTGCGCCAGGTGGTCGTGCGCTTCGACCTCAACACGCAGCAGCAGGGTCCGGTACACGAGCTGTCGCTCACCATCGCTCCTGCGAAGCGGAACGTACACATCTTCGGCTTCGACCTTGAGACGGCTTTGGGCGAGCAGCGAAACATCAAGCCCCTGTCGACGCCGGTCGGCGTGTCCCAGAGGTGACCTCGTGAGCCTTCGCTACCGCACCGAGTTCAACGAGACGGGCGACGTGCTCGACCCGCAGACGTGGAACGTCAACCAGAACGAGCTCACCTCGGAGTTCAACGGGGGCCTCGACCGCGACAACTTCCTCGCGCCGTCGGTCTTCGAAGGGCAGATCGTGAACAACGCGTTCACGAACATCCGCTACTCCGCGGGCGTCGCGCTGTTCACCCCGACGACGACGCTGCGCACCTGGCAGCGCATCACCGGCAGCTACATCACGGGCGACTTCCCGCAGGACTGCGTGATCATCTGCGAGTGGGGCGGCACGTGGACGTGGGGCGGGGCGTACGTCGGCACCTTCAACTCCGAGGAATGCGTCGCCTTCCGCATCGTGGTCGACGGGGTGGACATCGCGACGTCCCACTACTTCGGAGAGAGCACGCGACGAAACAGCACGAGCCTCGTCGGAGCCGTGCCCATCTCCGCGGGCACGCACGCCATCTGGGCCGAGGTGTTCTTCGCCCGGGTCCGCCACCGCGATCTTCAGTTCGTGGACGACGACGTGACCCGCACCTTTGACATCGACGTGAACGAGATGCTCGTCGAAGAGCGGAGGCGCTGAATGTCTAGAGTCACGCAGCGCGAGCTCTTCGAGGGAGCAGTCGCGACGGCCGCCAACTTCAACGCAACCCTCACCTCGTGGAACAACGCTGCCGGCGCGGGCGACATCAGCGCGGACAACGTGCGCGAGGAGGGGCTCGACACGCGCATCTTCGACGTCGGGTCCGTCAAGCGGACGTTCGTCTCCACGGACCGCTTCGCGGCGGGAAGCCTCTCTGGCACGGGGTTCACGACGACGTCGGCCGTGTACGTCCCTGTCAACATTGGCGGCAACGCACGCATCGGACCGTTCGACGTGTCGGCCGCCTACGCACGCCTGATCGTGCATGCGTCGTTCCTCGTGCGCACGGCGGTGGCAGGGGAGTCCATCTTCGTGGAGCTCGCCTACAGCACGGACGGCGTGACCTTCGCGAGCCTGCCCATCACGGAGCGTGTCTTCGACGGGACCGTCGGGAACACTCCGTACTCGCAGGCGTCTCTTGAGCAGTCCTGCACCATCTCCACCCGCATCTTCGGCACGAGCGCCACGACGTACGTCATGCTCCGCGCGCGGAGCGCTGGCGGCGGGAACATCTCCATCAACTGCGTCTCCCTCTTCGGGGAGCTCTTCCGCAAGTAGGAGGCGCTGTGCCCCTCGTCCTAACGACAGTCACCAACGGCACGGTGATCGATGCGACTGCGGTGCAGGGGTACATCGATCAGATCGAGTACTACCTCAACGAGGGCATCGCCAACGGCGACCTAGACACGGCCCCGTGGGTGGACTCCGTTCACGTGTTCAAGCCCGAGTTCTTCGGTGCCCCATACCCGCGCACGGCCCTCACCAGCGGCATGACGCAGTACTACGCGAAGAATGACAGCCTCTACACGGCGGCGGGGTTCCACTACAACCTCGGCCGCAACGGGGCCTTGGCCATCCCTGGTCTACAAGCCACGCTGAAGATCCCGCAGGACGATGTCCGCGTGAAGGTCCTTGCGTCGTTCGCAGCCTACGAGTGGGGAGGAAGCGAGGTCGCGGACGAAGGCGGGACGCTCGCCCCGTCGTACGTCGTGGCGGACTTCCATCTGCATCAAGACGGCGTGCAACTCGCGCACACGGGCCGAAGGCTCTACCAGAGCGGCGAGACCCCGGGGACGGTCGAGCAGTCCCTTCTCGGTGGGATGGTGGCGCGGAAGCAGATCTGCATCGCCGACTACCTGGAGTTCGACAAGGGCGTTCACGACATCGGCGTGCGCGTCCGCGTGTACGAACCGCCCGCCGTCATGGCCGGCTACGTGGACTGGAAGCACGTCTTCGTTGTACAACGCAACTTCGTCGTAGACTACCATCTGCGTTAGACCGCACTCAAGGAGCGAACATGGCCTACGGACTCGCCAGCACAAAGGGAGTGACGCATCGCTCGCAGAAGGACCGAGAGCAGCTCGAGGTCCAGCAGGCGCGTACGGCCGGCTCGTCGGAAGGCTTCGCCAGCGGCGCTCTCAAAGGAGCGGCGCAGGGGGCGTCGCTCGGCATGGCTGCGGGTCCGCTTGGCGCGGTCGCCGGGGCGCTCCTCGGCGGTTTGGCGGGGGCCGCGTACGGCGGGTACTCCGGCGGGCAGCAGGCCGCGGAAGCGAAGAAGGCAGAGCAGGAGTCCAAGCGCCGCTCCGACATCCTCGCGCGGCAGACGAGCACCGCCCAGCAGCAGGAGGCACGGATGGCCCGCACATCGGGCGCGTCTCGTGTCAAGGCGCCCCCGACATCCCCGTCCGGGGGAGAAGCAGCTTTGATGGCCATGCCGGCTGCGAGCGGCAAGGGGACGGCCTACGACGCGTGGCGCAGCACGGTCTACGGAGGCTGATATGGCGGAGACCTACACGACACGCACGCGGCGACCTGCCACGACTACGGACGAGGCGGCCGAGTACATGCCCCTCACCGAGGGCGAGATGGTCCTCGCCGACGCCGCGCGCCGGCAGGAGATGCGGAGCGTGCTTGGCGCGACGGCCGCCGCGGGCCTCGGTCAGGCTGCGGTGGGCCTCATTCCAACGGCGCAGGACACCCGCAACAAGGAGAAGCTCGCCGAGCTCCAGCGTCGCGAGAAGGCGGGTCTCCTTGGCAAGAACGCGCAGGAGGACGTTCTCCTCGAGGCGTCGCTGATGAACCCCGTGCGCACGTTGGCGACCCAGCAGACGCAGCGCGGCGAGGCCGAGCGCGCGTCGATGGGCGGGACGCGCTCCGCGCGGTCGGCTCTTGAGGCACAGAAGGCGGAGCGCCAGGTCGTGACGCAGGCGGCTCAGCAGGCCGGTCTGAAGAAGGCGGAGCGCTACTTCCAGCGCAAGGCCGCGGAGACGCAGGAGCTTGAGCAGCGCACGGCGTACGCGAGCGAGAAGGCGAAGAACACGCTCGAACTCCTCGGCAACACCATCGCGGGTCTGTCCGGTCTCGCGGGCAAGTACATGGCCGCCGAGGTGCAGGAGACCATCACGCCCGAGCAGCTCGACGCGTTCCTCGAGGCCAGCCCCGAGAACCGTGGACAGTCGCCCGAGGCGATCCTCAAAGCCTACCGCAAGTGGAAGGGCTCTTCGACCGCTGGCGACATCTCCGCACGCGATGCCGCGCTCCGTGCGGCGCAGGCGGGCGGGAAGGTTATGGAGCCCGAGCCGGGTTCCCCCGGCGCTGTGATCTAGAGGAGAACCACATGGCAGACGCTGCTCCGTCCTGGCAGAACCGCCTCGTCCCCGTGCCCGTGTGGGCTCTCATGCTGCTCGGCGCCGCGATGGTTGGCGGCGGTGGCGTGGTCGGCCTTCAGACAGCGGAAGCCTCGGGCGTTGTGGATCCCGCGCAGATGGAGCAGATGCTCTCCTCGCAACGGCGCATCGAGGGGCGCCTCGACGCCATCGAGCGCCAACTCGCGACCGTAGCCGCGATGGCGCACACGCACACGGGGACGGCAGAACCCTTTCGTCCCTAGTCCGTAAAGCCCGCACGGGGTACTATCTCCCCGCGGAGGGCGCATGGCCGTCATCGACGAATACTACAACAGCCGGCTCGATCTCGGCCCCCCTGCGGCGGTGGCCCTGCTCGCTGGCTTCATGGGCGAACGCGAGCGGATGAACCGCGCCATCATCGACCAGATGCTGGCGGCGGCGGACCCGGCGGCCATCGCCGATGCGGAGAAGGAAGCGCGCAAGGCGAAGAACGACCTGCTCAAGCTCAAGGGCGAGATGAGCAAGACGGACGTCAAGGCCAACCTCGAGCTCCTCAAGCTGGCGAACCAGTACGAGATCGCGCAGCTTGGCGCACAGAGCCGAGAGCGCGTGGCCATCACAGCGGCCCGTGCGGCCATGGCGCGCACCGCCATCTACAACGAGCAGCGCCGGCAGCAGGAGATCAGCGCGGGTACCGTGGCGGCAGATAACTTCAAGCCGCAAGTCGCGAGCGCAAGCACGACTCCCGCCGCGAGTGACCAGGCTCTCGCGCAGCAGGTCATTACGGCCATCGACGCCGGCGTCCAGACCGCTTCTCCTGGGCTGCGTACGCAGGACGCGCGAACCGCAGCGCAGGCCGTTCTCGCAGAGCAGGCCATTCAGACGCTCGAGGCGCGCGGGAACAAGGCTGCGGCGAAGGCTCTGAAGGACCGATACTTTCAGGGACTCGACGCAACGCAGTGGCGTGCGACCTACCAGCGTCCGAAGTCGGACGACGAGATCAACGCGGACGTGGCTCGCCGTCCTCTCGGTGGCATCACGCCGGACTCCCCGTTCGCGAAGGCGCTGACGGGGAACACGCGCATGACCAACGAGCAGTACCTCGACCTGCTCTACAAGACGGTGACGGTGGACGGCAAGCCCATGTCTGCGGTCATTGGCGACAAGCCCGCGGATCCCGCAGTGGCTGACCAGGCGGTGTCCGCCACCGTCGCGGCTCTCGGCGGAGCATCCCCTGGCGCGGCTCCCTCGGGCGAGATCGACGCGGCCATCGCGGAGATCGACCGCGAGATCGCGGATCTCAAAGCGCAGCGTGGGCGCTCGCTCGGTCTTCAGGACGTCGCTCGCCGACGCTACCCCAACTACCTGTACGCCAACCCGTTCCAGGTAGCGTCCCGCGACTTCGACAAGTTCACGAAGGACGTGGCGCAGCTCTCTCCGCGGGCCGGCGAGCGCTACGTCCGCGCCATGGCAGAGGCGCCTCCGATCCTCCCGTCGAGGTTCGCGGCGGCCGCGCTTGAGCGCACCGAGCCTGCACAGGTCGAGACGGAGGGCTTCCGCTTCGAGGAGCGGGGCGTGGACGTGAGCCGCACGGGCGGTCCCGTGCTGGCCGCCCTTGCGGATGCTCTTGACGAAGCGGCGCGGAGGGCTGCTGAAACAACGACGACGGTACCGGACGGGACGACGTACACGCGCACGGAAGAGAACGGCGCACCCGCGATCAGGATCAAGCTGATGCCGGAAGGGCGCACTTTCACGATATCATCAAAGAAGGATCCGCAAGAGTACGCGGAGATGGTGGCGGGTTTGGACGAGGGCGCTCGTAAAGCGTCAGGTCTTACGCGCGTTCTGGGGCAACTGCCCCCGGGTTTCGCCGAGCAGTACCTCCAGAGCGTCAACGCTGCGATGTCGTCGCCGGATGGCTACAAGGCCGCCGCACAGGAGGCTCGTCGACAGATCGCCACGCTGGGCGACTTCGACCTGGCGGACGTCTACTCCGACGAGCTTCTGAAGATCGCGCAGATCCCGGACGCTGCGCAGCGGAGCGACGCCATCGAGGCGCTCGCGCAGAGCGCGCCCAAGGGCGCCTCGTGGGCTGCGGACCTTGAGCGCGTGGCGCGGTCCTCGACCATCGAAGACGCTACGGCAGGGGCGACCTCGCTGGGCAGGGCGATGCGCACTGCGCGCGAGGCGACCGCGGCGGGCGAGCCGACGCGCGCGGCTGTCGCGGGGGCTCGAGCGGCTGTCCGCGAGCGCGGCGAGGAGGCCGAGCGGGTTTCCCCGCCTGGAAGCATCGCGTTCGAGATGCAGGCCGCGCAGGGCATCGAGGTCCCCGGAGTGGGGACCGTCCGCCGAGACGCGGATACCGGGTTCGTTTCGCTTCGTCCCCCAGGAGCGACTGCCTTCGTCCGTCTCCCTGCCGACGCTGCGCGCACAGCTTTGGCGCAGGCGCAGAACGTGCCAGTCGCGGCAGCGTTGTCGCCGACGGTAGCCGGCGCGACACTGCCGACGGGAGCCGTCCGAGAGAAGCCTGAAGAGGCGGCACCCACTCTTGTGGAAGCAAACGTACCCGAGCGGTTTGCCGGACCTGTCGGAAGTCAGAGGGAGAGGGATCGCCTCGGCGTCGTCGTCGGCCAGACGGGCGCGGCTCGGTCCGCGTCGGAAGCGCAGATGGCTCCGCTGGTTCAACAGCAGCAGCTCGCTCGTGACGAGGCAGCGCGGCGTGCTGCGGAGTTCTCCGCAGCGATGTCCGCTGCGCCAGCCACGGGAGCGGCCGCGGCCGGACTGCTCGCATCCAGCCGACCGTCTGCTGCCGCGATGGACGCCGCTGTTGCAGCGATGCCGCTTCCGTCTGTCGCATCGCCCGCGCGGCCTGCGGCGAAGCCGGCCGCTCCCGCGGCGAAGCCGGCCGCTCCCGCGGCGAAGCCGGCCGCCCCCGCGGCGAAGCCGGCCGCCCCCGCGGCGAAGCCGGCCGCCCCCGCGGCGAAGCAGGCCGCCCCCGCGGCGAAGCAGGCCGCCACCGCGGCGAAGCAGGCCGCCGTGGCCGCCCCCGCCAAGAAGGTCCCGACGCAAGCAGAGATCGACGCGGCCATGCGCGCCATGGAAGAGGAGTAGGCTATGGCGACCGTCTACGAGAACCTGGTCCAGAAGGCCGTCGCAAAGGGCATCGCGCCCGATGTGGCTGCCGCCGCGGCCGAGGCAAAGTTGGCCAAGGAAGGGCGCTCGTTGATGGAGATGGCTCCGGAGGAGGCCCCGTCTGCCCCGACGACGCGCAGCGCGCTCGTGCAGAAGGCCGTCGCAAAGGGCGTAGCGCCGGACGTGGCTGCCGCCGCTGCGGAGCAGAAGATCGAGCGCGAGTCGCAGAAGGCGTTTGCGAGCGCGCCCGACTTCGCGGCGGGGGTGCAGAAGGCACGCAGCGCCGTTACGCCGGAGCCAGGGGCGCGCGACGTTGTCGCCGAGGTCCTTGGGCCACGGCGCTCCACGCTCCCCGAGATCGGAACGCCCGAGGCAGAGGCCGTCTACGCGATGCCGGTGCCGACGGTTGCGCGCGCTGCCGCGCCCTCTCCCGCTCCCGCTCCTGCTCCTGTTTCCGCACCCGTGGCCAAGGGCATGGTGCCGATGTCGGAGCTCACGCCCGAGCAGCGCATCGACGTCGAGCGCGCTCGGCGCGAGGAGTCCGGCATGCGTGCGCGTGAGGCACAGCGGCAGGGGCAGCAACTCGGCGCCGTGCTGTCTCCGTACGTGGCTGGAGCAACGGGTGCGGCGACGGGGTCTCCCACCGTTGCGGCCGCCTCGGGGGCCCTTCTCCCTGGTCTTCTCGGCTATGCGTCCTACGGTGCTGAGCGCGCCTTCGGCAGCGAAGAGCCCGGCGTGATGGAGATGATGATCCGAGATCGTACCCCGGTGCGCACGACGCCTCGTTCCGAAGGCGCGTTCGGTTTCCCCGCCCTTTCGTTTGAACCGGCGACCACGCTCCCCATGCCCGAGCAGACCATTGAAGAGCAGGCCCGTTCGCAGATCCGTACTGCGACCACCGGCGAGAGCGTGCTCGGCGAGGCCCTGCGCGGCGCAGGTCGTGATGTCTTGGCGGCCGGCCGTGAGGCCCTTCGCCCGATTTCTGCCGCGCAAGAAGCGGTGTCCGGTGCGGTGTCCGGAGCAGCGGAGGCGTACCGCGCGTTCCAGGAGCGCAACCGTCCTGCGCGACCCTTGGGCTACGTCAACCCCTACGAGGGCATGACTCCCCAGCAGATCGAGTTGGCGCAGGCCAAGGCCGTCAACATTCCCACGCAGCAGAACGTCTTGCGTCGCGAGAACGCCCTCTTGGCGGAGTCCCGTCCGCAGCAGTACGTGCCCGTCGGTCCGCCCGACGATCCGTACCTCATGCTCGCCGAGACCCCCGACGTGGCCCTTCTCACGGAGCCCGCGGCGTTCGAGCGGTGGGCAGCGCAGTTCCCCGTCGAGGCGGAAGCGACCCGCGCGCGGGTGCAGGCGCGTCGAGACACGGAGACCAAGGTCACGTTGCCTGGCGCGCGCACGGCTCTTCCCCTCTCAACGATCGCGGAGATCGCTCGGTCGGGGACGGCAGTAGAAGGCGTCGGTCGCCATGTCCTCGCAACCCTCGCAGAAGGGGACCCCCTCGCCAACGCGCGGCTGTTGGCGGAGAACCCGTCGAAGTTCTTCGAGCGCTCCACGCAGAAGGCCCTCGACATGGGCGTGCTTCCCCCGATCGACCAACTCGGGATGTCCCCCGAAGAGTACCGCACGCTGGCTCTCTCCTTTGGTGCTCCGCAAGCGCGGGAGGCGGATGGCTCCCTCGTATTCGGAGCCACGGCGGCAGATGCTCTCCGTGAGACTCTGACACTCCGCAAGGAGAACCCCGAGGAGTATCGGTCCATGATCACCGAGCTGGCTACCGTCCTCGCCGGCCCGTGATACCCTCGGGGGCATGGCAAAGCCGCCCTCTGTCCCGCTCCCCTCGGTTGCTCCCGCTGGCGCGGTTCGCGCTGCTTCCCGCCCTGCGCAGCAGGAGGCGGCTCCGGCTGCGCCCGTAGCGGCTGCGCCGGTCGCACCCGTAGCGGGCGCTCCCGTGGGGGAGACGCCCATCGTGAAGGCTCTTCGCGAGCGTCGTGAGCGTCGCGCCGCCGCTCTTGCCGCCCCTGCCGCTGCGCCTTCTGCTCCCACCGAGGTGATGTCTCCCGGACAGGCGCCCGAAGGCGCGGCGGTTCCACCCGTGGAGATCGGACCTGCCCCGGCGCGCGAGCCGAAGGGCCGAGCCGGTCAGCAGTTCGCGTCGGCGCGGACGTTTGACTACGAGGTCCTGACCAAGGAGGCTGCGGATCTCTACCGCAAGCGTCTCCGCGAGCAGGCTCCGATGATGTCGCAGCAGGAGCTCGAGCAGCGCGTCGGCCTTCAGGAGAAGCGGTGGAGGGTTCTGGGGCGCGACGACGCCCGCGACCGCGTGCTGTCCATGGCAGCGGACGCGACGAAGCCTCCGAACATCCGCAGCCGGCTCATGTCGATCGCGTTCCCGATGCCGCGTGCGATCCCCCTCGAAGGGTACCTGCCCGAGGATCCGGACACCCGTTGGCGGCGTGTCGCGGAAGGCGGTGCGACGGCGGAAGACATCACGCCGAAGATCCCGCTCACCCAGTTCGAGCAGCAGCTCGACGTCGAGAACGACGCCGCGAGCGTGAGCGACGTGCTCAACGACGTCTTCAGCGTCAGCGGTGTAGTCAACGGCTTCAACGCGCTCGCGTCTGCCACGGGCATGAAGCGCGCGTTCAACGCCGGCGCGGAGCTCGTCGGTTTCCGTGACGAGCAGGAGGCGCAGCACGTGCGCGACCTGCTCCAGAGCGGGCAGACCAACCCCGGCCTCGACCGCATCCGCAAGCAGCGCGGCGCCGGACGCAACGACGAGGCGGCCTACACCTTCGACACGCTGTCCTACGACCAGCTGCCGGCAGTCGCTGCTCCGGTGATGCCGGACGTGAAGACCTTCCGCGACGCGTACAAGAACCGCTCCGCGGAGATCCTTCTCCAGCCTGGTCTGGAAGAGGTGGCCGTCATTCTCGGCAGCGATGCTTCCGACGAGCGCGTGCAGGAGGTTCTGAACCGCACGCCGCAGACGCTCCTTCGCCGTTTCCAGCCCACGGTCGGCATCGGGGTCGAGCGCCTCGAGGACACGCTGCGCGCGTACGACGAGGCGCGCGACTACACGAGCGACTCCACCGGGCGCTACTTCGGCGAGGCGTTCTCGTCCGCGATGATGGAAGAGGCCCAGACGGAGCGCGGCGTGTACGTCGTGCCAAGCACGACGGGGCATCTGCTCAACCTCGCGGGCATCCCCTTCGAGTCGGCCATGGAGGCGAAGATCCCCCTCTTCGCGGCCGCGGGCGCGCTGATGCCGGGCGGCGTCGTGCGTCGTGCGCTCACGGCGGGCACGGGAGCGATCGTTCAAGCGGGCACCCAAGGTCTCTTGGAGCGCGCCGGCGCGACGGACGCTGCGAAGAAGTTCGAGAACGCGCTGCTCCCGAACAAGGCGGGCATGGACTACATGGCCGCGAGCGGTGCATACGACCTCTCCTGGCTCGGCATCACCGACTACAAGGCGCTCCGCACCGACAAGAGCAACTACCTCGACCGGGTCTACGCCAACTTCATCATGCCCGAGTACCAGGGCCTCGGTGCTGTGCAGACGCTTGGGCGCGGTGGCGTGTCGACGGGCGCCGTGCGCGATGTCGCCTTCGCCATTGACCTCACGACGGATCTCTTCCTCGACGTCGAGGGCCTCTACGCCCGCGGACTCTACGTGGGGCCGAAGGCTGCGCAGACGGCGTGGTCGGTCAGTCGCGTGATGCCCGAGGGGTACCGCATGCGCGGCGCTCTCGCGTCGGGTGCGCCGAAGACCTACTCCCGGGTTCGTGCTGCGAAGACCGCGCTCGAGGAAGGCAAGGGCATGCGCGAGGCTCTGCGCCTCGGCGCGGAGGCCGCGAAGGAGGCGGACGTTCTCACGGCGATGCACACCGTGGTGGGCGACGTCGTTCGCGAGTCGATCTACGCAGGCAAGAACCCCCTCGGCAAGGGGTTCCTCAAGGGCGCCGTGGGCGACGAGGTTCGCCGCACGCTGCGCGCGTCCGGCATCAGCATGTCCGACGCATCGAAGGCGATGGAGACGGTGACGAACGCCGTGTCGAACACGCTGCTCGACAACATCGACCTCGGCCTGCGCCGCGAGGCCATCACCAACCGCGGCAAGCGCCTCCTCGACGATCTCCGGTCTTCTCCGGAGTACCGTGAGAAGGTCGACGCGATCGACGAGCTCGTCCGCCGCGGGGACATGACGCGCAAGGAAGGAGACGCGGCACTCGCGTTCCTCGAAGGGCAGGCGCACTCTTGGGCGGGCAACGTGTCCGCCGCTGGCCCTGGCGCGAACCCGCAGCAGTTCTTCGCGATGTTCGACATCCGCACCAGGTACACGCCGCCTCCGTCGGCTGCGCCTCCTGCTGGTGCTGCCCCCTCGCCCGCGCCCGCTGCTCCCCCCGCCGGTGCGGCTCCGTCGCCCGCGCCCGCGCCCGCGCCCGCGCCCGCGCCCGCGCCCGCGCCCGCG
>Ga0315903_10002235_pt1 | contig 28820 bp, 45 predicted proteins | sample LakEriMetagenome_7_FD_203524 | JGI IMG/M metagenome (GOLD analysis project Ga0315903, IMG submission 203524) | Freshwater fungal communities from buoy surface, Lake Erie, Ohio, United States - Buoy 2 MA119 | ecosystem: Environmental > Aquatic > Freshwater > Lake | place: USA: Lake Erie, Ohio... | reverse complement strand
ATCCCGCGACGCAAAAGCAGCTGGCTAGGCAACAAGGCAACCAACTCAACAAGTTTATTAGGCTATTATAACGAAATGGTAACGGAGAGAGATTTATAACGAAATGGTAACGCCTATGGAAATAGAGAGATACCTACGACATACTAGAGATACATAGAAATCCATTAGACAGAAAGGTTGATTACTATGTTAGAGAACCAAGAGAACAACCAAGAGAACCAAGCGGTAGAACTAACTGTAGATGAGAAATTGGCACAAGCCGAAATGTCTATACAGTTACTAGCCGTTACAAGAGTAAAGCCGTTGCTGGACATCTTAGGTCTGCCAACTCGTTTCTACGGATACATTGAGAACGAGTGGGGTAGCCAAGACCTCGTTACTGTTCGCCTAGAACTGGAGAAACTAAACCAGTTACTTACAGAAGCGGAACAAGAAACTAATGCCTTGCGTGAGCAACTCCGTAGTCACACGCGTAGGGTAACCGAAGTTGAGGACTACCTTGACGAGAACTGGGAGGACATTGACGAGGAAGTGCGTGAGAAACTTTGCGACCTCTTTGGCATTGACCCTCGGGTTACCAAGTCTGTAACTGTTACCATTACTGGAACAATAGACATCTCTGCCCCTAGAGGTTACGACTGGGACAACATCGGTGAGGACCTAAACTACGACCTAGACATACACCTTGAGAATAGCGATTTAGAACAAGACGGTTATGGCTGGTCTGGTGACGATTTCACCGCCGAGGCTGACTAGAACTAAATAAACTTGCTAGGGCAAGGACCTACCTGCCCCTTGAGCCTTGCCCTAGCATACCAAGCCAGACTGGTTCTCTGGCGATAAGCCCCCGATAAGCCGACCCTGTGAGGTTGGCTCGGGGGCTTATCTAATTTGTTGTGTTGGAAGCCTATTTGCCTATAACTGCTCTTTATGCCCGTCGTCGGGCATAGGCAAATAGGCTTCCAACACAACAAGCCTGTTACGCTATTATAACGATTTGGTAACGGTGCGTGTCGTGGGGCTTGACTGAGAGAGATAAAGAGATAAACTCGGTATTACATTTCATAGAAAGGAAATGAGAGAAATGCCAAATTGGGCAAGTAGCAAGGTCACTATTACTGGTGACCACAAGGTAGTATCACAAATCAAAGAGAAATTAGCGAAACCTTATCAAAGCCCTTTCGCTGATGATAAAGAGAACATAGAGGGAGTATTCCTGCTATGGAACATTGTTTCACCAACTAACCTTAGAGCCTATACGGGTCAGGAGAAAGAGGAGTTTGAGGAACTTATGAAGGCTAATAACCTTGTTCCAGATAACTTCGCTGAAACTAAACAAGCCTTAGAAATCCGTATGGCAGAGTTCCAAGAGAAACTACAGTCTGGCGACTTTATTACAGAGATAAGGCGACAAATGGCTGAAAGTGACGAGTGGTATGAGTGGAACTGTCGTAACTGGGGAACTAAGTGGGAAATCGCTGGTAGGGCGTTTATAGAGTTTGAGATACCTGTTCTGGGTGCTGTAGATGATACTAGCCTTGATACAGCCGATTACAACCTAGAAATAACCTATCGTATGGAAAGTGCTTGGTCACCACCTTACGAGGCTCTACAGAAATTAGCAGAACAACACCCTGAAGTAGCAATAAGCCTAGTAAGCATTGACGAGAGTGACTGTTGGGCTATGGGTGCTGAGTGGGCTAACGGTAGAGAAATGGTTGAGGACAACCTAGAAATCACACACGACTTAGGTATGGACTTGCGTGGTTACTGTAACTTGGAGTGCTGTAACGACTATGAGTAAGCACAGACACCACTATACCCCGAGAGAATACCTAATAAGACTAATCAGCCTTATTATTATCCCTTTAGCCAAATTACAAGCCAAACTTATTACGAAAGGAAATGGCAAATGAACTTCGGTCCAATAGAAATAGATACAAACGACCCTATGGGCGTATTTGCTCAATACAATAGTGCCTACAACCAGCAATACACACAAAGCCAGCGTAACTATGCGTGGTTCCAAAGCAGACTAAAGTTATTAGGCTATAAGTCAGTAGCACAATTCAGGCGTGATAACCCCGACCTATCCGTTACTGCCAGCACCTTATCTAACTACTTTAGGTATGGAACAATGCCCTTGTGGGTAGTGCCTCGCCTATGCTATGCTCTAAAGGTGTCGCCAAATACATTTCTGTCTATTCTTGGTTACTATGAACCAGCAAGACAACAGGAGATACCACTAATAACTCAATAGATTTGCGTATTATCTGCCTGATACGCAACGGGTAAGGCTTGTTATGTCCTTTCTGTGCCTTACCAGCCCCCCAAGCCGTTCTCTCTCGGCTTGGGGGGCTTTCGCTTATCTGGCTTGTTGAGTTGGAAGCCTTTAGCCTTAGCCGGCCGGACGGGCGGATACCGCTAATTTAGCAGTAAAGGCTAAAGGCTTCCAACTCAACAAGCCTATTACGCTAAATCGTTATGAAATCGTGACATAAGCCCCTTTACAAAGAGAGAGAGATGTGCTAAAGGGGCGAAATTATAACAATTTGATAACGAATAGCCGAAAACAGAGAGAGATAGTGTAGGCTACGCACCCGTTTCGGCTACTGCCTAATAAGCCTATCAAGCACGCAGGGATACGACCAGATGTGGGGCTGGTTGTGGCTTTGGTTAGTTGCTAATAGTGAGAGAGAGAGCCTTACCAAGTGAAAGACCAAGTAGGGCGAGTTTCGTATCTCTCTATCTCTCTCTATATCTCTATTAGTTATTTAGGTAGAAACAAGAATAAATAAGCAAATGCCCGAATATTTAGGCATTTAGCGCAGTAGGTATCGTTACCTAATCGTGACCAAATCAAATGGCGAAATGTCTTATCGGGGGAATAGAATTGGTGGCAAGTCACTAAACGGTGGCTATCAAATATCAAGAAAGGTTACTCCTTATGAGTATCGCATTATTAGTAGAGAGCCAGACTGTAGAGGGTAAATACCAGACAGTTCTAGTTCCAACACCAAGCGGAATTATCACCTTTAAGCGTCTATCTAACGGTGGGCGTGGTAGAGGTCAAGCGTGGTCAAATACACCTACCCCTAGCCTAGAGATATCGGCAGTCACTATAGAACCTAACGCTGTAGTAATTGACGATACTGATATCGCCTTAGCCCGAGTAGGAAACATAACTAACTTGGCTGGTCGGCTTATGTCTGCTGGCGCTGTTCCACTAGACGAGGGTATGGCTCACGACATTATGGTCGGTGACCTAGTTGAGAAACTTTACAATGGTGACGATACCCTGAACCAGTATCTTAGAGATAACCGTAGAAAGTCTGGCGTATCTCTCAAGCCTATTAAAGAATTGGCTACAGCCTTTATCCCTATGACCGCTACAACTACCGAAACAGAACAAGATAGTTTCGTTTCTACAACCACTAGACCACAACTAGAACTGGCTAAAGTGCCAGATAAGTCGTGGGCTGAACGCTACCTAAACCGTAAAGTCGGCAAGGCTAAACTACTTGACTTTGACTTGTTAGATATCGCTAAAGAACAGAAACAAAATGTCCTTATTCGTGGTCACGCTGGCTCTGGTAAGACTATGTGTGTCTTGGCGTGGGCAAGTGCTAGGGGCTATCGCTATTACAACATCTCTGCTAATGTGGGCTTAGAGCCGAGCCACTTGTTCGGTTCTTGGATACCAACTGAAAAGGCTGGCGTATTTAAGTGGCAAGACGGTCCTGTAACAGACTTAGTAAGAAACGGTGGAGTTCTGTTGCTCAATGAAATTGACTTTATCCCCGAGAGGATTACAACAGTCCTGTTTGGTCTATTAGATGATAGGCGTGAAATACAGTTGCTAGAAAACGGTGGCGAGGTAATCAAGGCTCACGCTGACCTAGTAGTAATCGGTGACCACAACCCTAGTTATCGTGGCTCACGACCAATGAACCAAGCGTGGAAAGACCGCTTTGCTCACAAGTGGGAGTTTGATTACGACAAGTCTATTGAGAAAAAACTTATCAAATCTAATTCGCTACTTGAGGTTGCTAAACAACTTAGAGATACTTACGACAAGGGCGAGATAGAAACACCTATCTCAACTAGAGGTCTGGAAATGTTGGTAAAGAACATTACCAATATCGGGTTAGAATACGCTATAGAAACATATATCAACGGTTTCGCTGATGATGAAAAAGACGCTGTAGAATTGGTGTTCTCAACTCACTTGTCCAATATCGGTGACGACTTTGGAATTGTTATCAAGACTGTTAAGCAAGCAGACGAGGAGTAAATTGTGTCTAACAAACCTATAAGAATATATGACGCTGAACAAGACTATTGGGCTATGTTCCCGACCTTTCTTGCCGAAATTGGACTTGACCCTAATTACAAAAGACTAACTTGGGCTGAAAGTCTGGAACTAGCCAACTCTCAAGGCAGACCGCAAGAGGAGGTGTGGAACGAGGCAACCGCTAAATATCGTCAAGTAGAGCAACAATACGCAACTTGGCGACACCAGAATACAGCAAGCCTAGAACAGAAACTTATGGCTAGGAACAACACGATAGATAGTATGTCCAGTATCTATCAACGAGCCGATAGGATATTGACTGGCTTAAATGTAAATATCCTATTTACAGAGGATTACAGCAGTCCTATTGCGTATAGTGACGGTAAAGACATTACCTTTAATGTAAGTCAAATAAAGACCATAGATGAAACTACAATTATGTCTTTAAATGGTCTTAACTATCACGAGGTAGCACACTTACTTTACTCACCTAGATTAAATAGCAAACTAGGTAAATGGGTAGTAGAAACTCACGAAAAAGTAACTGAAACAGTCATAGAGGCTGGAACACCTAACGAGTGGGTATGGAAACAAAGTGAAACGGTTACTTATCCTAATAGGCTTACAGCGTTTAATATCCTTGAGGATAACCGAGCCGAAACATACCTATCTAATAAATATCCAAGTGTTAGACCCTTTCTAATCGCTACAGTTGGCGAACACATTACTCACGATAGAACAAACTTGGCAGACAGTTTCGTATTGCTATGTGGTCGTAAATATTTCTCGCTGGAAACTAGGCAGTTATCGGCTAATGCTCATACTGCTAAATATGGATTAGATAGAACTAAGAAAATATTTAATATCGTAAATGAGTATAGAACTCTAGTGTATCCACGCCAATACGACAGGGGTATAGAACTCATACAGGAGTTAGCCGACTTGCTACCCGAGAATACTAAAGGTGGCGGTTGTAGTCCTAGACGACCACTAAAGGCTGGCAGACCTAGAAATGAAAAAGAACAAGACGGTTGTAAATGGGATATTGACGGTGACGATATTGACCTTGACTGCCCTGACGGTAAAGACGGTAAAGGCGTTAGCAAGAGTGACCACAAGACCGACAAGTCTAAGCGTAGTAGTAATGGTGAGGGCGGTGAGGGTAATGAGGGCGGTGACCCTGATAACCCGAACTTTATGGATACGACTAACTTATTAGAGCAACTAAAGGCTGAAATAGAACGAGCCAAGACTGATAGGTCTGCTAGTAAAAAGGTTAAAGAAACACTTAACGCTATTATTAAAGACAACACTACTAAGCCTAGTATTCCACAAACTAAAGTTTCTACTTACGAGCCGACTGATAAAGAAGTCACCACCGTAAGGCTGTTCGCTAATGAACTGGAACGCTTGCGTATTGAGTGTGACCCGAACTGGCTACGCCAAGTCCCTAGTGGCAAGTTAAATGTTAGGCGGGCTATGAACGCTGATATCAACGAGATAGATAAGTTGTTTGACCGTTGGCGTAACGGTAGCGATGAATACGATATTGAGTGTTCTATTCTAGTGGATAAGTCTGGCTCAATGTGGAACTTAATAGGCTCGGCTAGTCGTTCTGGCTGGATTATCAAAAGGGCTATTGAGAAAGTTGAGGGTAAGGTATCTCTACTATCGTTTAATGACGAAAGTAGAATAGTCCTTAGCCGAGATGTAAAAGCAAAAGCCAACGCTGTTCCAATTCCCGAAGGTAGCGGTGGCACTAACCCCGAATATGCCTTGAGGGAGGCAAATAGGGTTATGGAAATATCAAATGCCAAAACCAAACTGGTCTTTATCCTGACTGACGGTGAGTGGGGTAATGACGATAAGTGTAACAATTTAGTTAAAAGCCTACAGTCTAAGGGCTGTCTAGTGACGGTAGTGTTTCTCGCTGACCCTGAAACCATAGAACGCATAAAGGGTAAAGTAGAAATTACACCCGAAATGAGTGAGTGGGAAAGCCGAAACATAGAGTATTGGCGTGACCCTGAAGTTCTGGAAAGACTAAAGCACAATGCCGATATATTCTCAATGATTACCGACCCTAAAGACCTTGTGAAAGTCGCTAGAGAAGTCGTAAAGGCTAAGGTAAGAACCAATGGATAACATACAGATACCGCTACACGCTTGGATAGCCTTTGGCTTGGTGCTTGGAACAGGAGTGCTGGCTCAAGTCTTAGGCTATATCTGGCTACGAATTACAACCGAACCTAAACCAAAACAAAATAAATTAAATAAGAAAGGTAAATCAAATGACTAAATACTCAATAGAACTCGGGATATCGGTAGAAACTGACGCTGATGATTTAGATGACGCTACCGATACAGCACAAGACTTAATAGACCAGTTAAGACATCTTATCCAGTCGCAAATGTTTCAGGGCTGGATAGACCTAATAGAAATTATAGAACTAGAGGGGAACACAAATGGCTAGATACGATATAGAAATAATTGGGCTTGAGATGATTAACGAAATCTGGCTCGGGCAAGAAATCGCACACGCTATAGCCAAATACTTTACCGCAGAGGGCTTAGACGATGTATTCGTGAAAGTTATACCACTAGACAATGACTTGTGTGAAGAACACCAAATAGAACTAAAGAATTGCGAGTTCTGTAATGAATAAAGAACATAGAGAGATTAAAAGAATAATCCTAGACCGCAAGAAAAAGTTATACGAGCAAGCCAAAAGAGAGAGAAAATTAATAATTAAGAAAGCAAAAGAGGAAAACTAAATGACTATACCCGAAATACAATTACTAATTAGCCTATTACCATTAGGCTATGTGGCTGGTATGGCAATACCAGTCCTGCTAACGGACTTGAGAGAGAGAAGGATACCTAACAAGATAGTTCTGCCCCTAACAGCCCTGACCTTGTTGTGTTGGCTGACGCTGGCAGTTTGGCAAGGTAAGTGGGCTGAACTAGGCTTATCTGTCTTGTTAGGCTTTACAATGCTGTTCATAGGCTCGTTTGCCAGTATCAAGTTAGACCTAATAGGTATGGGTGATGTAAAACTAATCGTGACCCTGACTATGATTATCACTTGGTTCTCGGTGTTTGCTGGCTTGCTGTTCTTGCCAATAATAATCCTGCTTAGTATCCTTGCTCTGGGCATAGCGTTCTTGCTGTATATCTTTGGCTTAGTAGAACTCAATGGCTCAATGCCAATTTACCCCTGTATTATGGTTTCGTTTGCTGGAACTATGATTTACCTGCTGTTCTAAGAGAGATTAAATATTAAAGCCCCTAGCAATAGGGGCTTTTTTATTGCTCAGGAGAACTGAGAAGAAGAGAGAAAACTTCCTGGCTCAGCTGGCCGTTTGCTAGGGGTACGGTTAAAAGAGAGAGATTAAATAGTAAAAAGTGGAGAGAGAAATAGCCAGAAGGTATTTTATTTAGGCAGTTGCCTATTTAAAGAGAGAGAAAAAACCCGCCACAGAAAAAAAATCCGCAACGGGCCGTTTCATAAAGAGAGAGAGATTAACTGTCTTTAATTAGTTTAATTTCACAAGCGTCAGTCGTACAGTAAGCCTCACCAATAGCGTCAAGAGCCAAGCCCTCGTAGATACCCTTAAAGTCAATAGGGAACAGTTCCATAGCGTACTGGTCGTACTCGGCTTGAGAGATTTGAGTGTAAGGCATTTGTGGATAGACGAAGTTACCCATAGGCAAGAACGAAATTGTCTTGAGTTGGCCGTCATACATATGTAGCACAGTACCCACATCTTTAATCTCATTTTCAGCGTCAAAGGAGATAGTTACAGACACAGAGTTATCACTCCAGTATCGTTGAGCAGTAGCAGCCAAAGATACTTTCTCAAAGATACTCACATCTTTTTCAGAACGCTTAGCGAGAGATTTGATAGGAAAGAACACTACAGAAGTCTTGGTAGGGTTCTCACTAGCAGGTTCTACTCGGTAGTTAGCCATTTTAAACAGAGAGAGCATAGGGTCATCATTACCAAAGCGGATGGCACGCAAGAAGTACTCGCCCCCTGGTGTCCAATGTACGCCAGGAGATTCACCAGCCAGGATGCTCACAGTACCAGAAGGCTTAACTGTCGTGGTTTTTATAGATTCCCTAATTCCTAGCCACTCTGAGTATGCTTTATCGTAATTTATAATGGTGGAATACCCAGTGTCCATCCAGTCACGCAATACTGGAAGCCCGTAAATGTCAGCAAAGTTTGCTACACCAGACATAGAAGTACCGATACGCCTATTACGTTGCATTATGGCATTTGTTTCTTCCCAGTGAGTAGGCAAAAGAGTTACGGTCTTGGCGTAGAGATAAGCAAACTTGAGAGTACGCTTGTAGTCCTCTAGGCTATCGTGCCTATTTAAATAAGTTTCTACAAGAGTACAGCACTCAAAACTCTCTAGCGACTGTTCAGCACAGGGGTTATAGCCCGCAGCACGCCAGTCTTTATTGTTAGGTTGGTCTGCTAAACGCCCATACTTGCGTGTAACATCCATCCAGATAACTCCAGGCTCACCGTTAAGAGCAATACCATCCACGATAGGTGAGAGGTCAGTACCCACAGAGGTTTCTACAGAGTTATTAGACATCCAAGCCCAACCTGGATTTTCAGGGTCATAAGAGTTACGGTCAGGGAAGCGGTCAGCGTTCTTGAGATTAAGGAAGTTATCATCGTCAATGCGACCAAGCAAGAGCTCTGCTGAACGGCGCACATTACCGGATACAACGCAAACTCCAATCATATTGCCTATATCAGCAATATCTACCCGAGTTAATTTATTTCCTGCCCTGTTATTAAATAATTTACGTATCTGGTCGTGCAGTTTAACCAACGGCTCAGGTCCGGCTGCAGTTCCACCAAACGTAGCGATAGGTGCGCCAAATGGCCTAATTAAAGAATAATCAAATACCAAAACAGGCTGGTCTGGCTTTAAATAAGAATTAATTAATGCTGAAGTGCTGTCCATCCAACCTTCCCGCGTGTCTGGGACAACGAACATTTGTTCGCCTTTTGGCTCATAGATTTCAAAGCCTTTATCAGCACCCTTGTCGTCAAACCCAACGCCCACACCCAGCATCGAGGCTTCCATTAGGAAAGCAAATGGCTTAGCAGGGTTGTTTTTAGACATTTCATTAGTAGAAACAAATGCGCAATTCTGTAAAGCAGCCGAGTTTTTTTGCTCATTTACCAGTGGCGTACCCATAACCCACAAACCTCTACCTGGCGGAGTCCATTTCAGGTTAAACAGGCGGTCAAATGCTTCTTTAGCCGAAGCCTGTGCTTTAGCGTCGTTCCAAGGTAGTCGGTTGGTTTTGCAGTGGTCTTTTTGTAGTGAGTACATACCGTTAATCACGCGCTCACATACATCTACCCAAGTTTCTTTGGTTCCATCGGCCTTGAGGCGTGAGTAAGTACGAAGAAATGTAATCTCGCCTACGGAGTTCCCAGCAACATCCTTATACCCCCAAGGAACTTGCTTAGTTTTGTATGCTTCTACGAAGTCGTTGGTTAGTTTAAATGATAATGGCATAGTTATTCCTATTCTTGGTGGGGGGATTAGATTTTCCAGTATAGTCTATTCAGATGACCGAAGTAGGCAAAATTGGAACTCTGGTGTGTTATTTTATTCATATTTTGGGACTGTGTTGTTTTTCGTCTAAAAAGGCGTGGTTAGTAACTAACTACCCTCGTCTGTTACGCGCTTAATTATGTTGTTTGTCTGGTCTTCGTTGTAGCCATTGTTAGGTAATTCATTAAGTTTTTGGGCTCTATCGCCAAACAAACTGGACAGAACTCCAGCCGAACCGTTGCGTTCCAGAGTAACTCTCATCATCTCTTTTGACTCATCTAATTCCTTAATTGTCTTTAACATTTTAAAGAAACGGTCCATTTCTACACCCACGTTTGGGTCAGGATACCCACCATTTAAATCCTCGGTGAACTTGGCAAATGCCACCCGTTGCCCTTGTATTTCAAGGAGGGAGTTGACTAACCCCTTCAGTTGCTCTTTGGTTTTAACCTCTACTGGTAGGTTAAAAGCACAGGTGTTGTCGGGTTTAAACGCAGGGCAGTTATCCCTCACGAAACAAGTATTACACTGACGTAGGCTGGTGCTGTTTGAGCGCAATACGGGGACATCTTTGATTACATCCCTACCTGATTCGTCTGTCTCAATTACCCGAGAAACTTCAACGCCAAGCACAGGCAAAGTGCGAATTTCAGCGGGATTTCTTGTCTCAACTTTCCGTAGTTCTACCCCCCTGTTAGTAACATCATTGGGGGTGGTTTCCGGCGTTTTGTCGGGTGATTCATCACCGGGGTTAGTTACTAACTCAGAACTCACTTTTCTAGTCCATTCCTCTAATTGCTGGTAAGACCACACAGCGAGTTTAGATACCTCAACAGCGTCATCTGCTAATATCTTATCAAAGTCTAAACCAGCCAATTCATAAGCCGCCTTATATCTAGAGCGGGCTTGTTCTTTCATGCGCTTAGGGTAGCGGTGAAGTTGATTCCCAAACCAAACTATAGTTTCTCCTCGCATCATTGGAGACAGCCAGGACAAGGTGCTAGTGGTAACATATGGGGAATTGCGCAGTAAATCGGGTTTTGCTAATCCTAGAACGTGAAATTGTGTCCCGTGTTGCTTGCTCAGCTTCCTGCAGTTGGGGGCAAGTAATTCTGCCATTTCACCCGGTATATAAACATTTAAATACTTAGTGGCAAGTGATTCTAGGTCGCCTCCAGTATACACAACAGCAAATTTTGATTCATCTACCTCATCCCACGCAGCCAATCTTTGAGTATTTACGGCCTCTTCAGACAAAGTAGGGTGCTGTAATTCAGCAAATAAGGTAATTCTTTCTAGGTTATCGGCAATAAATTCTTCGTAATCCGCTAAAAACTCCTGCATATCCTCATCTGACAGCACAACGTTGGCCGGTATGCCTGGGTATACATATATCTCGACTTCCTCTATGAAACGGTCTGATAGTAAATATTTCTTTGTGGTAGGCAAGCCACGCTTGAGTGCTCCCCAGAAACTAAACCCCACACGTTTGGCGTTCATCTGGCCCAAAATAGTTTTATTGCTGGGGGTTTCCGAGCCCATAAATACAATTTTACTCAACTCGTTTGTCCTCCATCAGCATATCTACCTGACGGTCCAGTTCTTTAACTAGGTCATCCCAGCTTTTACGGCCTTTACGGCCGTCTGGGCGGAACTTTGCGCTTAGGTAGATAGGATGTAACCAAACTAATGTTTTTACGCCGTTCTCGAGGCATTTACGGGCTAAATCGAGGTCTGCTGTGACTACCATGTGCAGGGGTCCTGATGACTGTTGATGCTGTATTTTTAGGAAGTCTTTATCCTCATACTCGCCTACAGTTTTATTAGAAATAAACCCATCAACTTCGGTTAGTTTATGCTCTTTACACCAGCGCGCTGCGTCATCCTGGTCCTCGCAAGCAATCATAACCAAACCATTGGCATTTAGGGATTTATATAGGGATATACCCTCAAATATTGGAACCTTATTCTCGGAACGCAATACCCCATCTATGAATACAACAATTGCCACGATTAATTCTTTCTAATACTGATTACGAGTTGCTGCACGTCTAATTAACGTGTTAGCGTCTGGCAAATCAACTCCATAGGTTTTCTTTTGGAATGCTTCGTCTTCTGCATCCATCTCTTCTTTTAAGCTTCTTAACGATTGAACAACGCCTGTTTTTTTGCCGTATTGCCAACGGTAATTAGCGAAATCCAAATAACCTTCGCCTGATGGACTAAACGCCTCAGAACGGGCTTGGTGAATACTGTTATATAACGCTACTCCCTGAGATACTGCTATGCGCATCTCAGACCTGGCGTTTGCCTTTACCGCATCGTTTGTCGCTTGTTGGTACTTGTTTTTTGCCGAAATAAACTTACTTAATATATCAATGGCGAGTAATCTGTCATTTTCCACGGCGCTATCCCAAATAGGGTTTGTGTCCAAATTTGATGGCTCTGGCGCAACTGTCCAGTCATCATTGGTTAAAGAATAGGCAGCATATGGCTTAATTTCTAAAATGTCGCTACGGACATTTACATAAAAAGTAAGTTCAAACGAACCCATAAACTCTTTTGTAATCGGGTGCAGGGATTCTCTAAAACCTTCATTTAAGGTGCTGGCAATTTCTTTATCGCTTAACCCTCTAAATTGACTATTTGATTCTCTAAACCTCGGGTAGTCGATTCCTATTAGGCAATCTAAATCTCCTGGGTCTCTGTGTGCTGCCCAGTTGTACGACACACCAGAACCGGCTAGCCACACTGTTGACCACGATGAACCGCCCATATATGTACGGTCTAAATGGTTAAATAGTAATTGCAAAACAGCGGAACGCACAGTGCTATTTAACTTTCCGTTTTTAAAAAGCCGGGGGTCTAGCCCGGCTGACGGCTTGCTAAAATAAGATGTATCTTTAGGCTCTAGCATCTATTCCTCATCGTCATCGTTAGTTACAATAGTCCAGTTAGGCTGTCTAATTTCAAACTCTTTACGGATAGTTCTTTCGGGAGTTTCATTTTTTACTGGTGTGACAAAACCGCAACCAGTGTGCGCCTCTAGAAATCGAGTGACAGTAAACTCAGTAAGGCTATCATTGAACCCATCAAGTTGTATGGCTGAACCGCATTTACAGGACATATCCGCGAACATGATGGGCTCCTAATAGAACTGGTTTACTATTCTATTGTACTCTCAGTTTCGTTTTGTGGGGGCAAATCCGAAGGTTGTGGGGCTAAAACTGACAGGACCATGGCCGCTAACTGCTGCTGTCCAAGGGCATAGGAAGTTTCTGAAGCCCCCATACGAACCTCGTTTATGTCCGGTTCACGGTTTACTTTAACCTCTACGGATAGGTCTGTCAGTACATGCCAGTTACCGTTTTCGCTACGTAGGACTAGAAACCCAGTCTCAAATACCGGAACTTCTGGAACAGTTTCTTCGGCTGTGGTTTCTGGGTTGACGTTTTCTTTTTCTTTGCTCATTTAGATATTCCTTTTTCATCGTGATATTTAACCATATTAAATGACTTAACTGGGCAGAAATCGCACAGGTAAATTGTGGGGCCGGAATACGCGTCTAGTTTTTCAGCTTTACGCATCTTTTCCGTACCGGCCGAAAGTTTCTTTTTGTCTGACTTGTAGTCTGGACATTGACCCTTTGGGCGGTTATGTACACTATAACAGGTCATAGCGTCTTCCGCAAACTGCATACGGGTGTTATAGAAAGGTAGACCTAAACCTTCGCCTTCACCGCCGGATAGCTGTTTAATAACATCTTCTTTAAGCGCGGGGGTCATCCAAACGGCTTTAGGAACATTCCACAAACGTCCATAATGCATTTCGCCGTGGCGCTCCACTGTAATATTTAAAAGGACGTCGCCTGGGTCTTCTTCTGCGGACGGTAATTCGTCAATTGTTCGGCAGTTTTTACAGACTAGTAACCGGAAATACGGCTCTTGCTCTTCTTTTTGACTCATATAGTGCTCCTAATAGGTAGGTGTTTATCCTACTACATTTTTAAACTGGATATGACTTTTGGTACTCTGATGGCCTGTCTCTATAGGTTTTTCCTGCGACATCGCCGCCTTCTTGCTCAAGGCATCCCTTACATATTACATCATCATGTCTAGTTGATACTATAGCAGGGCATTTTGGAGTTTGGCAAGGGTGGTGTGAAACTTTATTTGGGTCTAGGGAACCTAACTGTAAAACTCTACCTGCGGTTCTTCTGGCCATCTCTGCTCTATCGGAACCGGGTTTTGAGTTTTTAAACGCTTCCGTAACTTTATTTAACGTATCATGCTGGGTCTTATTTAGTTCTCCAGGAACGTTAATACTAATTTGTGAATTTCTAATTCTTTCCTGGGATGAAGCGTAGTCTTCCGCGGATGTAGTAAACCCTTTTCTTCTGGGAACGTTGGGAATCGAGTCTGTACGAAGCCCTACAGACTTCATATCATCGCGTGCTTGTCTCCAAGTGCTTTTACCAGTTTTTTTATTTACTGCAAAGGACTCGTCATCTAACTTGTCGATATCGACATCAGGACCAGTGCCAGAAATTTCTTTGGCAACTTTTAACTTTTTATTGCCTTCTCGAATAACCCTTTGGGTAGTGCTTTTTTTAACCGTCTTGGTTCCGGTAACTTTTTTTCTACCAACCTTACGAGTTACGCTAAGGTCAGTAGCAACTGGTTGTTTTTTGTTTGGTTTAGCCATAATTATTTATTTTCGTAGTAATGAACTTCATCCACATCGGCATTAGTAAACTTTTTAGCTTTAGGTCCACCGAGCAACGTAACACCGTCTTTACTGGGAGATACATGCGAACCTTCGTACCTAACACCTTTTTTCTGACCTTCTGCCGGTTTTGTCCAGACTACAGCTCTAACGTTAGGTTTACCATGCATCCATGTTCCCTGTAAATAAGCTGCTCTGTCGCTTGCTAACGGCTTTAGTGTACCGTCCCTGCGGTCGTTAAACTCCATGATTACTTTCCTGGATTTACCTTGTTTGGGTCTTCGCTGTTGATAAACCCGTAGTTAAAGTATGGGTGTAGGCCAGCACGGTTCTGTACAACGGTCTGGTCGCCCATTCCTGGCTGTACTTCGGTGTTTGGGCGACGCTTACGGTACTTACCGTCAGTTGCGCCTTCCAATAGGCTCTTGTTCTCTGAACGTGACTTATTTACGGCCATTTTTTCTCCTTACGCCATTTTGTTGGCGACTTGTTTTGCGGCTTTACGCCTTGTGCAAGACGGGCAAATATCTGAATTTAAAACCTGTACCGGATTTAGTATTAAACCGCAAGAAACACAGCCTTTTTCACCTGTGTAAACTGTACGACCTAACGACGGGTATGGCGTAGGGTACGAGGTACCATCGCCATCTGGGTCCAATATTTTAATTAAATCCATTTATCTATTTTACACCTGACCTAGGCTGTTTCGGCTAGTAGACTCAGTTGTATTTGGCTGCTGCGCGTAATCGGTTCTAGTGACCGGTCTACCTGTCATCTCTACGATATCCTGAATTCCGTACTCATTGGTCTCATACCCAAACCTATTTGGGAATAGCTTCACCTGTGGTAGCGGGGGACGAACATATTGCTGAATTTCGGCACCGGTAAGGGTACCAATCTGCATGGCCTGAGTAAGTAGGCGCTCCTGGTTGCTGGCAAACGGTCCGATATACGGCTGTGGTGGGAACGCGGCTAGGTCCGAGGCCACATAGGGCTTGTCGGTGGTCCATGGTTTATGGCCATAGCGGCCGTCTGGGGTATTAGGCATCTGGGCTGTTATACAAACCTGTTTGGAATTGCGAAGCTCTGCTTTGCAAATTATTTTGCTGGTCCATTGTAAAACTGCTTTGTTGCGGAACCCGCATTATTGCGCTTGCAGTTTTATACTTTATAGTGTTTTGTAACTGCCTTGATGCAAAATTTTTAAGGGTACCTTGACCAGCGGTTTCTAAACCCTCTGCTAAAGCTGTTCTAGTTGCAGCACCTCCAGTGAGGTTGCCGGCGGCTGCGGATGCGGCACCTCTAGTTGCTACTGCACGACTAATTGCTGGTAATACCGCTCTTGCAGCAACTCCTGCTACGGCTGCTAGTGGTAATGGCATACTTTATCTCCAACCTGGTTTTAGGGTCTGTAGTTGTGAAACTCTGCGTTTGTTAACTTCGTAAGGCTCATTAGACTTCAAATTAGCTTTTCCGTCGTTAACTAGGTGCGGTGCTGGGGCTAATGCAAATGCTGGTACAAACTTTGGAACAGCAACACCTTTTCTAGCGGCTTGCATTTGTCTGCGAATGCCTCTATCCATAGAAAATTCTGGTGGCAAATAGTAATCAGTAGGGTCAATACGCTCGCCGCGATGCACGCCGCGCTGATATCCACGTTGCGTTTGGCGTACTTTTAGCCCGTCTAGGACTTGCTCAGATACGCTATTAGGGCGGCCTCGGTCATCGCGGCGAGTACGTATTGTTCCTAGATAACCATCTGGATATTCCGCAGATGGCTCTCTACCTACACCCATGCGTAGGAAGTCTAGTTCTGAACGTGCGACAGAAACTCCACCGCCACCGTAGTTGGTGTAGGTGCCGTACAAACCGTTAGCGCCGAGGTTTTGTATATTTTGATGTGGGCTTGCCATAAACCTAGTTTATGACTTAATTACTGGATATAGGTCCTAAACTCTTGTCCCATAAATACTGCCCAATCATCAAGGATAGGCACTGATAGCAAGGTAAATTCTCCGGTGTCTTTGTACCAGGCAAACCCCACTCCCTGCTGCCAATTTTCCCAGTATTTTACGGGTTTTTCGTTTGGTGTAGCCCCACCTTTTACGCTTGGTACTGAACCATCTACACGGCATAGGCATCCTGGGCTAAATGCAGCATTACGAGCCGGCCCTGTACTAGTGTGGTTTGTGTGGTACAGCATTTCAATTCGGTGAATGTGCCCATAAATTACGGAAACGTGGTGATTTGAATTAATGTACTTCATTGCCGTGCTTCCACTGGAGTTTACTCGGTCTCCATGAATGCAGCGTAGGTTTTCATTTAGCCAGTATTCCCCGGCCGGATATCCGCTAGCGTAGTTAATATTTAATTCGTCCATACGTAACAAGTGTGGAAGGCTGTTTACCGGCCACCCATCAACTCCGGACCCAGCTTGTCTCATAGTCACAACTGCTGGCGCATTTTCTGCTAGATATTTATAAATACGACAGTCATGGTTACCTTCTAGGAACACAATTTCTGCGTCTGGAACCGTGGCTCTTTGGGCAGCTAGGTATTCGTAACCACGTTGAATTGCTAGGTTTGTAGAATTTTGAAAAGCAATTTCTTGATGATGTCTGCTTTGAGCAGGTAGGTCTAAAGTATCGCCTAGATTAACGACTACGTCTACCCCAAACTGTTGGTGTGCGTAGTTTAAAATTTGAAGCGCAATATCAATGGCTTTTTCTGAGTGAAACTCAATTACTGAACCATCTTCATACACGCGATAACCTATTTGTGTATCGGGCAAAAGTGCCGCCAGTTTCCAGTCATTTTTATCTTTTTTAGGTTTGATAATAGTAGATGGCTTAATGGTCATCTTTTGCGCTTGAATTATTGGGAATGGCGCTAGTGGGTCTTGCTTAAGTAACTCGACTAATTCTTTGGCTAAACTGTTGTGCAAGTGCATGTTCCTCTCATGTGGTAAGTAAATGACGTTCGTTTAAACGGCACATCTGGATGGTGTTTTTTAATAAGGTTTAGGGCCTCGGTCAGATTTAAACTAGGGCTAGACATCAGAATGTTCATAACTTCCTGAAACTCTTTGTCTTGGTTTTTAATCCAAACTCCTACAACACAACCCGATACAGCCGCTTTTGCGGCCAGTTCTTTTAACTCATCTATAAGCATTTATTCTCCCGAATAGTTGTAGTACTACTATACCGCAGGATGTCGCGGTATAACACGATTATTGTCGATAACTGCGAGTTTGTCAAGTCACAAAAAAACCCGCCTTTCGGCGGGTTCTCTGTTTGGTCAAACTAGTTGAAGTTTGACATACCGTCTTTAAAGTTAGGAGCAGTGCGGTTTACTGCTGACTTAAACATTCGTCCGTTTCCTTGAACTGGACCAATCTGTGGGTCGCTCCATGCTGGCATTTTTGCTCTAATAGCAAATTTGCGTCCGGATGTTACAACCTTGTGAGGCTTGTCAGCCTTTGGTCCGTATAGGTTACCAGCTGCGGTGTTTTTCTTTTTTACAAGTACTCCGCGTTCTGGGGTTGCTGATGGGAATCTTACGTTCTTAGCAGCGGTATTTCCCATAGTTGGGAATTTGCTTTTTGGTTCTTTCATAATTACCTCTTTGGCCTAAGATGGTTGATACTATAACGATACAGTTAATTGGCTAGTTATGCTTAATTAACTGAATATACTTTGAACACAATTGCGCTAATGGTTTCCCCGTTTATTTCCACCGACTGAAACCCTGGTTGATTCACGATGGTTATCCCGCGTGGAGCGGTGTAGCCACTGGCAATTGCGATTGCTTTTACGGCCTGGTTTACTGGCCCTGCGCCTACGGCACGGACTTTACAGCTACCTTTTTCGTAAATAGCATGAGCTATAGCAGACGCCACGGATTGCGGGCTGCTGGATGCGCTGACACGCAGTACTGCTTCGTCTTGTGATTCAGACATTTTATTACCTCTAATTATAAGTTAGTACTCCCGCAATACTAATATAGAGGTAAAATGGGCCTAATTTATGCCCAATCTATATTTTCTTTTAGGCTGGGTGCGAGGGGTATCTCTCGGTTATCCCATTCTCCGTCTAGTACCATAAGGGCAATAATTGCATAATTAGCCATATCTATAAAACTGTCGCGCAGGCTTTCGTTTTCCGGTGTAGCACCGGTGTCGTATAAATGGTTAATTCTAGCCAATTTATCGTGCATACGGACTCTAAGGCCATTTATAGGGCCGCCAGGGCTGTCGCTTATGTTCTTTGGTCCATAATCTTTATGCTTTTTTATAAGCAAAGCCTCGGCCGCGGCAAACTTTTCTGACAGTGATTCTTCAAAATTTTGCCAAATAATCTTTTGTTTTAGCTCCTGTGAAGTAGGGCCGGCCTTTCGTATAAAGTCTTGTCGAGCTTCTGGAAGTTCCTCAAAATATCCTAAATCGTTATTTGCCATTTTATTCTCCTTGTTCTTTATGGCACTCACAGCCACAAGTTTTTTCATCTATTGCTCCCATAGAAAATTTTATTACTATTGGGCAATCTTTATGATGGCCGGTTATGCACCAGCCAGTCAGGTCAGTCCCTGAAAGTTTGTTGTTTCTCATAGTCTTCTTCATCCAAATCTAGACCGTTTATTGTTCCAGTAAATATTAGGATAGTCATTACAAGTATTGTAGCTACCGTTAGTAGGACTAACGCGAGTACGATTAATGCCAGAATTTCCATTTTAATCCTTCAAATTCTTTATAAATTGTATTTGTTTATGTGCGGTGCAGGATATGCCGCACTCAAGTCTACTGTGGTAAACCTGTTTGTCTAGCAGTTTTACTATTCTATCCCGCTCTTCTTGCTTAACTCTGTTAATTAAATCGGAAATATTATTATACTCACGTTTGGACTGAACCTCTTTAAGATGTTTCTTTAAAAACTTTTGGCGAATACCGCCTTTACGAGACTTTTTGATATCGTTGTCCCCGTACATCATGGCTTTTCCCTAAAGTTAGGTCCTTTAATTTTTTGTAGAATCTCTAGTTCGTAGGCAAGGTCGCCCTTACCGGCAGCTAGCATAGCTAAGGCGTACGAATCTGCGGCATTGTCGTCGTTAAACTCTACGCCCCACTTTTTGTACACGTTTAGCAGAATTTGATTTTTTTGTACCCCGGTACCTTTACCTGTAATATATTTTTTTAAGGTAGTTGGCGGAATAATATACGGGTATTTGCCATCAAATCCATCTAGCTCGTTATAACAGGTTAGTTTTACTATGGCACCTAATTCACCCAACATGTGGGCCATTGTGGTGCCAAAGGCGTAGCCTTCCATAGCTACTGTGATTGAATCTCTATTAACAGCAAGTGGCCTAATAACCTTACTTAACTTATCCTGTACCCAAACCAGTCGGTCTATGTGCATCTGTTCGGCTTTAAATACTAAAGTGCCGTACTGACTTTTATCATCTACATTTAATATAGTTATGCCAAATCCTGAATAAGACTGGTCTATGCCAACGGCAATATTTTTTACGTCTAGGTCTAGACCAGGGCCGAACAGCTTATCTTTAACCATTAGGTTGTAAACTTTCTGCTTCTGGTCTTAAAGTTATCACTCGATGTCCTACGGGTAAGCTCGCGACTGCAAACTGCTGTGCTACGCTCGCAATTAGACGCCATAGTCTCCAACACTTTACGGTATGAATATTTATTTAAATATTCTTGACGAACACTTGCTAGCGAGGCGTCCCCGTCTACTAGAGCTTTAATTACTGTAACAGTTGCTTTTGGGCTTGCAGTTTGGTGGTGCAGTAATCTTTCTGACTCTGCGTAATCCATTCGGCGCTCTGCTTCTTTTTCGTCTACAACTGCGCACGCTAACTGTGTGTTTACAAAGTCACTGTAGCTGGAGAAGTGGGTATAAAGCAGCATTAGCTCTTCGTCACTAATCTCTGTAATATCGACCGGCAGTGCAGGCCTTTCTAGGTCCACCTCTCGGTCAAGCCCTAGTCCTTGGTTATCCAAAGTGTCTAGAACATACTTGCTTGTATCTCCGGTTATTAGCTGTGTTTTACTCATTAAAGTCTCCGCACTGTTTGCATTTTAACGCTCCGCCTACATTACAGTCTGGAGCGACGTTCTTGGATAACGAGTCTACCACAAGTTTGGCACCGTCGATAATCGGCTGAATTGCCCAATCATCTTTACGAACAATAAACTCTTTTACTTCCTGCGTCGGCTTAGCTTCGTAAATAACTACAGCCTCTTGTGGCACATCTGTTCTACCAGACAACTCTAACACTTTCATGTAAAGCTGCACCTGGGCTACGTGGGCTTCAAAAGGAGACTTGAGATTTTTCCAAGCATCCGCAAAGTTTTGTCCAGACGAGAACCAATTTTGTCGGTCGTACCACATAAAGGTTCCTTCGCCTACTGACTTTATTTCTAACATCAAGTCGTCGCCAAAACCTTTTAACCAGCCGTCTGAGTGCCCGGTAATCATTAACTCGTCGTACTCTACTGGTACCTCTTTGTACCGCATAAGTAAGTCAGAACCACACGCATCACATCCACCTGGGCTTGTTGCCCAAATTTGTATCATGCAGTTCTTACACTCCCAAACACCGTAGAGTGACCCCATGTCCCTAAACCACTTTTGCCATACATCGTGAATTCCGTGACCTTGGGCAAAAATTAATTCTCGTTTGAAATTACGGTCTTGAGCTTTAGGTACGTTGCCTTTTAAATGAAAGTAAGAAGCTCTGTGGCACCAATATGAACCGACCATAGCTGATGGATGCAGTCCATTAAATGCTCTAGAGTTATCTACTGGCTGTGACAGAACAAAGCGCTCTACTTTACTAATGACGCGTGTTCTAGATTTCCCGGCATCCACAAAGTTTTTTAGTGCTCCGGCTGGTATCTTTTTTAGTTTGTTAGTTGGCATGTTTTATTTCCTCCACGGATGAACATACCACACATTTCTAAGATTGTCTACTAGATTTTTTTGCAAGTTCTTCCAAAGTGGTTTTCATCTTTTTTGCCTTGCGCTTCAAGGCATTTCGCTCGCGGTGACTCATTCCGCCCCAAATACCATGAACTTCTTCATCTTTATCCGCGGCCATCAAGCACTGAATTCTAACTGGGCATTCGCCTTTTCCATCGCGACCAAAGCAGATGGATTTTGCTTTGTCGGCTATGGGTTTATATAGGGTTTTATCTCTTGGTGGAAACCATAGGTCCGGGTCATAGACGTTTTTATAGTCACCTATCTCTTCATCGTAATATCTGGAACCGCATTTAGCGGAAGACGTCCACGGCTCTGGGTCAGGGAAACTAGTAGGTAGATATAAATTAGACAAATGAACTCCATTTAATAGCTACTTCTCTTCCGTGTGCTCCTCTAAACATTGTAGCAGAAACTCTCTAATTGTCAAAAAGTCATTTTCATCTAAAATAACGTAATTAACCCCGTTTAAACTAATACCTAAAACAGGAGTTCTACTGTCTAAAAGTGCCTCAGTTGTTATCTTTTCCAAGACCTCGGACTTTAACGTAAATGACTTTTTTCCAGTCCACTTGTGCTCAATCAAAAGGTCTTTAGACCTTACATCGCCTTTTCTAAACCAAAAAGCTCCGGAAGCAACGTTTCTTTGGCCTCCTACGGCCTTTGCAAGCCGTTTCTCGTGCTTTTTAGACTGCTTTTGACCTTCTGACTTAGCCAAGCTTTAAAGTCCCCATAACGTCATCTGTAAGGGATTTTTGTAGGTCTACCTCTTCTCGAATAGAACTCAGCAAAGCATCTGCTCCCTGCCATTGGCGGTCAGCATATCTATAGTAAGCACCGGCCCTAGTTACAAGTTTATTAATAATTGCAAGGGATACAATCTCCTTGGCAAAATCATACTCGCCTTTATCTATCCCAGAACCGTCGTCAAAGTAGAAATCAACGTAGGCTGCTTGGCCCGGAGGAGCAGACTTATTCTTTTTTGTTTGGAACTTGATAGTCTGACCTACTTTTTTCTTTTCCTGACCAGTTCCTATCTCAATCCAGTCATCGCGCTTTACTTCTACTCTAGTAAAAAAGAAATAGTTTTTTGCTTCGCCGCCTGGGGTAGTTCTCGGGTCACCATACATAACTCCGATTTTCATCCGGTACTGGTTAATAATTAAACCAATAAATGGACGTTCTCCGCCAAGTAGGTCGCGTTTGCCAGCTTTCTCCATTTTGCGGAAAAACTTACCCATAAGCATGGCTCCGCGACCCACGGTGAACTCTTCCATTTCTTTTTCATCCTCAGCGGAAGGTACAAGAGCCGGAAGTGAATCAATTACTACACAGTCAACTTCTTTGGTTTCCACAAACTCTAAGACCGCTGTTAGAGCTGTTTCCATAACATTGCTAGTAAACACATGAACCCTAGTAGAGTCTACGCCACACATCTCTGCGTATTCCGGTACCCATTCCTCGGCAGCAATCCAAACCGTGGTAAAGTTAGGGTCTTTGATTTGATTAGCGGCAATTGTTTTTAACGCTAGTGCGGTCTTTCCATTACTAGCCTCTCCGATAATCTCGTGCCATTGGTTTGCTGGCCAACCCCCGCCTAGAATCATGTCTAAGGAAAGCGAGCCTGAGGTGAACCTTGGAGGCTGCGACACCTCTGACGCAAGAACTACCGTATTTTCTCCATATTTTTTATTGATTTGTGCTAGAACTTTTTGAAGCGACATTAGCCTATCCTGTCTACAATTGTGCCCGGGTTAAAATTATTTGCTGTACTGATTTGTTTTGCGGCTTGAGTAGCGCCGTTTGATGGGAGTCTAACCCCCGGCATACCTGAGCCAGATTGTTGAATTGGATATCCGCAGTCATAGCAGCGAGGCGCTGTCTCCGGTGTCATTTTTCCATAATTACCGCTAGAGCAGTTAGGGCAACGACCTGGGTTCATAGAGCTAGCAGGAAGCGTGTGGCCAGCTAAGTCTGGGTTGTACGGAGGCTGTTGGGTCACTGGTGGGTAACCTTGGTTAGGGGTATACCCCGGATATTGAGGGGTTATCCCAGGTTGTACTACTGGGACCTGTTGCTCAGGTAACCTTGGCTGTGTTTGTTTTGGGGCACCTAACTTATCCGCCCACCATGAGCTACTCATTTGTCTCCTTTTTAATCTCGGTATACGTACCGTTTAGCTTAATTATACTCAGTTCTGTCGCTGCTGCAAATGCGGACAGTAAAGACGACATTGTCATATTTAGATAAAAAATCTTTAAAGGTTCTTCTGCGCTAACTAGCATATCTTCAGATATACCGGGTATTTCTAAAAGATGCCGTTTGTTCATTGCAAAAGCGTACTCTGCTGTGGCGTTTGCGTAAAAGCTTAAAAACGAAATAATATCCTCGATACTATCCAAACGAGCATAAGAGTCCTCAAGTTCTTTTTCGTGGCCTTCTTCGCTTATTGGAGTTAAGTTAAATAGCTCTGCATTTTCAAAAGCATCTTCGGCATTTATATCGTATAAAAACCATCTTAGCAATGTACTAATTGGTATCCTGTGTAGCTCATGCTCATGGCCTTTTAGCCAGTCAAAACCAGACTCTTGTCCATCGCTCATTTTGCTTCTCCCCATCTTTCTACTATTTTTATGTCTGCAATAAGTGGTACTTTTAAAACTTCTATATCTTCCATAGCTTGTCTAAGAGCTTCTGAAGTTTGCTCTGCTAGCTCTATGGGTGTGGTAAGAACTAATTCATCGTGAACGGTGAGAATAATTTTTGCTTCTTTTGGAATCATGTTCCAAGCTCTAACCATAGCTATTTTAATTATGTCGGCTGCGCTACCTTGAATTTTAGTGTTAAAGGCTTGGCGTTCTGCTTGAGCTCTAACCCCGTTATCTCTGGATAAAATTTCCGGCAGATAACGCCTACGTCCCGTTAGTGTTTTGACATGCGGAACAGGTTTTCCTGATTTAGTGGCTCCAATTACTTTTGCTCTATAAGCAGATACAGCTGGAAATTGTTTTGCAAACCTGTCTAACAATTCTCTTGCTTCTGTTTTGGAGCACCCTATTTGGCTAGCAATCTTATCCGGACCAACTCCGTAGGCCATAGCGAGTACCAGCACCTTACCTGCTTTACGACCTACGTTCATGGTATTACCGATAGTTGTGTATATGTCTTGACCAGTAAGGTAGTTTTCCATCATAATAGGGTCTTCTGAAAATGACGCTATTACTCTAGGCTCAATCTGAGAATAGTCTGCTACAACCAACGCGTGTCCCGGAGGGGCGACAAACAAATTACGAATTGCTTTGCCGTGTACCGTGTTAGGTGCTGGAACATTCTGAAGGTTTGGGTTACGGCTAGAAAATCTACCTGTTTCAGCACCATGCTGCACAAAATCGCCGTGCAATTTTCCATTGATTAACAGACTTTCTTTAACTTCAATTCTGGTTTTACCGGAAGTTGTGCGTTCAACTTCTCCCCCAAGATAAGGAATTACATAGGTAGACAGCAACTTATTATAGTCCGCGTACTCTAGTAAAGCAGTAGCCAGGTCGTCTTTATCTCTGTAAGGCTCTAGAGCGTCTGCCGACACTGAGTAGTCCGACTCCGATAGTGCCGTACCAGCTTTGTCTCTTTCTGCCCCTTTAGTGGTAAGTACTTTTGGCTTTAACCCTCTACCACCGTCTTCTTTAGCCCCATACAATAGGGCTTGCTTTTCCTGGTTAGAGTTTATATTAAACTCCCTACCTGCAATTAAGTAGATTCTGGCCCTTGTTTCATCTACTTTGAGTTCCAATTCAAACTTAAGGCCCTTCAAAGATTCAGTATCAATGGTTGCACCGGTAAGCTTCATATCACAAAGCACAGCCAAAACATCCATCTCTAGCGACATTACCCTGTTTAAATCAGCATTATCAAGTTTTGGCTGTAAAGATTTCCATAGCAAAAATGTGTATTTAGAATCTAGGTAAGCGTACTTAGCTACGGTGTTGAAGTCGTAGGCTTCTACTTCTTTTCCTACTCCCTTTTCCATCTCATAACCAAACTCACGTTTTAGGCAGTCTGCCAAACCGCACTTATTTTTATTTCTGTTATCTGAGATAAATGACGCAATCATAGTGTCAAAGTATGGCCCATAAGGGACTTTATTGGAGTAGTACTTTGCAACTGACGTTAAATCAAATACAAGGTTGTGTCCAATAGTTAGGATGTTCTCGTTAAACATCAAAGGCTCTAGGCCTTTAAAAACTTCAGCTGGGTATAGCTGTTCTGGTGCCGGGCCAAAAACTTTGGTTGCTTTTTTAGCATCTCGGCTATAGTCGCTAGGTCTTAGGGTTAAGCCTTTTTCTTTACGAACTTCGCCCTGACCTGTTAGCGGATAAACTTCCTCAATAAAATCACCGTGAGGGTGACCCATTGGAATAACGTCGCAGCGACCGTTAGTTGCGAAAGTAATCCACAGCACTTCATTTACGGGTGTCATGCCCCTCTGTGGTCCTACTGTTTCAACGTCAAAGGCAAAGGCATCTTGAGTAAGGTAGTAATCTACCATCTCGGCAAGTTGTTCGGCAGTTGTAATTATATTCATAGTAATACATTAGCGTAATGGGCGGGGATGTCAAACCCCCGCCCAAAGCTGTTGTTCTTAGAGTAGCGACTCAGCGATTTCGTTGAGCTCTTCGTATGAGTGCTCTTTGATTAGATTGCGAGTGTATACCTCTGAGGCTTCTACGATAGAGACGGCTGCTGCTGAGTCTATCTTCCAATCTTCCTCGAGGTCGCGCTCCTTAATAGGGGTAACCGTGTAATTGGTTGATGGGCCTTTTCCAATTCTCACAATTGCCCAGTAGCCCTTAGTCAAAGGACCCTGCGGTGAGTAGTGAGCGGCATGTAAGGCCTGGTACAAACGAGCGCCTGAAATAAGCATCTGGCGTTGCATACCCTGCTCTGAACTTAGAGATACGACTGTAAAAGCTCGCTTGTTCTCTGGTCTATCCTCTAGCTTGATACATAGAGGGCAGTTAGCACCAATGCAAACGTATGAACGCTTACCGCTTGTCTTCTGCTTTAGGAAGTGCTGCTTGTAGATAGCAAAAGGTCCATTCTCATCTAAGAACTTAAAGACCTGGTGTTTACCGTCTTCAAACTTAACTTCCGTTGGGAAGTCCGTTTGAACGGTTAGGCTTTCTGCTGCTTCCCAGCCCGACTGGACTGAGGTAGAGGCTGCAGTAGCCTGTGATGGACGTGCATCAATGTCGTCGGCAAGGTAGCTGGCGGCATCTGGGGCGTTTTGGTTAAGTGGCATAATTGCATTTTCCTTAATTGATTGATTATTTATTTTGTTTCTTCTGCGCGGATGGTTTCCCACGCCTCGGCTATCTTATCACTAAGATTCCGGTGTAAAGACCATTCTATAGGATTTACGTCTAAAAGTCCAGCCTTTTCAAAAAGTTCTACAGTGATTTTTATCATGGCTTTACTGTATAGTCTGCGACCGACATATTCTTTGCCGTTCTTTCCTATCTTAGATGGCAGTCTATACGGTGAGGCTGGAAGTGTTCCACTTTCAGTCCAAAACCGCACAGTTTTTACGGGCCTGTTTAGGGCCTTTGCCAAAGAGCCTAGCAGATACATTTGTACTACATTACCATTTGGCAAAGTTTTTTCGTAAAAATCATTTTCCCAGCTGGGGTCTATTTCAACTGGTTTAGGCGCGTCTCTACGCTTACGCTTACTACCGGGGTAGTAATCTAAAGACTCACCAAAAAGTTCGTCAATAAAATCTTTTTCAGTCATCTTCATCTTCTAATAGTAAATACTGAGCGCAGCAGCCATCGCAGGTGTGAGTTCCCCTAGTATGAGTTAGCTCATGCTCACAGACTACGTATCTCATTATTCTCCTAAGTCACCTGAGTTGGCCTCGCCACACTCAAAGCACTCTGCCTCCCAGTAACCGTCACGTCTAGTAACTATAACTTCTTGCTCATTGTACTCTTCGCATTCAGTACAGTCAAATTGTGCGGTGGCTGAGACTTCATCGTCCCATGGTGTTGCTAGTTTCCAACTATCATATCCTGGTAGGTCGTAACTCATTTATTTACTCCTTCGCAATTTGTAATTGCATCGTATTCTGTTGTGTACTTGTTCCAACAGTTTTTTTCTTGTTCTTCTTTTACTAGGTAAAACCCGTAAATCAGAGTACCAATCATAGAGCCAAAAATAGCTACTATTACTAGTACCTCTTTGAGGGTCAATTTATTCCCCATTAGTTTTTATCCTTAACAACGTGGGTTACCCAATAATACTGACAGGTAGGGCAGCACGGAGTATTGTCGGAGTCAGTAACTGAATCTTCAAAGCCGGAATAATACATAGGGTCTTTACGATACAGGTTAGCCTGATGTGTTGTCAATACCTTTACAAGAGTAAATGGGTCTGTGTACCAACGCGGCAATCTCCAGCCCCATTTATTACCTTTTTCTTTTTTCAAAGCATTTAGGTTCTCTACATTTTTGTCAGTCTTGATGCCGCGGCTGTTAGCCGCGGTCACCATAGCCTGAATGTAAATCCACAACTGACCTTCGTGACCACGCCACATTTTTACTGCGGGGTGATTACGCCAAGCGGCTTTAGGGTCATTGTTAGAAAGAACTTTAAGAATTTGATAACCCTCAAGTATTTGCTTATTTAGACGCTTATTGTCTAGGACATTAGCTGTCATTGTATAGCTTTTAAATGGAAGGAATGTCTGCATTCTGTTCTCCCTTGATAAGAGCAATAACATCTTCAATTGGTGGATAATCCAGCAAGACATCTCTTTCTAGCAGTTTGATGATGCGTTCACGCTCTGAGAATGCGCCTTCCTCTTGACCTATTAAAAGACCTTCGGAACGGCCTCTAAAGAAACCTTGCATAAACTCACTTTTTTGTGAGACCTCGCCAAGTTCCATTTGCTCTTTAACCTGGTCCGGTAGCTCTGTCAGAGCGGCATATAGTTGAGCCATCTTAGACATTATTTGCTCTTTTCTACGATTAAAGCCCACGTTACTTTTTCAGGGAACATTGCATCAATGTCGTCGTCAGTAAGTTTACCATCCCAGTATGCAGCCATAACTGCGTCTGGGTCAAGGACCACTGTGGTTTTTGTGCATGAGTCAAAAAGATTTTTTGACTTTAGGATGACGTCGGCTTTTTCTTCATCAAATGCTTTAGAGA
>Ga0315903_10002231_pt1 | contig 28846 bp, 31 predicted proteins | sample LakEriMetagenome_7_FD_203524 | JGI IMG/M metagenome (GOLD analysis project Ga0315903, IMG submission 203524) | Freshwater fungal communities from buoy surface, Lake Erie, Ohio, United States - Buoy 2 MA119 | ecosystem: Environmental > Aquatic > Freshwater > Lake | place: USA: Lake Erie, Ohio... | reverse complement strand
GTGGTATTAGAAGAGCAGCATTAATTTCATTGTTTGATTTGGATGATGAAGATATGTTGACTTGTAAGTTTGGAAATTGGTGGGAAGAAAACCCACAACGTGGTCGCGCTAATAATTCTGCCGTTGTGTTGCGTCATAAGATCACAGAAGAAGAATTCCGCAAATTGTGGAAGAAAATTGAATTAAGCGGCAGTGGTGAACCCGGTATCTATTTTTCAAACGACAAAGACTGGGGTACTAACCCATGTTGTGAAATTGCTTTACGTCCTTATCAATTCTGTAACTTATGTGAAGTAAACGTTTCAAATGTTGAATCACAAGAAGATCTAAACGAAAGAGTAAAAGTAGGTGCTTTCATTGGCACATTACAAGCAGCATACACTGATTTCCATTACTTAAGAGAGATCTGGCAGAAAACAACTGAAAGAGATGCTTTGTTAGGTGTTGGAATGACCGGTATCGGTTCTGGAGCTGTATTAAAATACAATTTAAAAGAAGCAGCTGATCTAGCTAAAGAAGTAAATGCTGAAATAGCTGAAAAGATTGGCGTTAATAAAGCAGCTCGTGTTACTACAGTTAAACCATCAGGTACATCTTCATTAGTATTAGGAACATCATCTGGCATTCATGCTTGGCACAATGATTATTATATTCGTCGTATTCGTGTAGGTAAAAACGAAGCAATTTATTCTTACCTTGCAGTTAATCATCCTGAATTAGTAGAAGATGACTTCTTTAAACCAACTATCCAAGCTGTAATTTCAGTACCTCAGAAAGCACCAGAAGGTTCTATTTTAAGAAATGAAAACGTAATTGATATGCTTGAACGTACTAAGAAATTTAACGTTCAATGGGTTAAAAAAGGCCACCGTAAAGGAGCAAATACAAACAACGTATCAGCTACAGTATCAGTTCAAGAAGGTGAATGGGAAGTAGTAGGTAACTGGATGTGGGAAAATAAAGAAACATTCAATGGTTTATCAGTATTACCTTATTTTGGAGGTACTTATACTCAAGCACCGTTTGAAGATATTACTAAAGAACAATTTGATGAAATGGCTCAACACCTTCACTCTATTGATTTATCTAAAGTAGTAGAATTTAGTGATGAAACTAATCTTAGTGATCAAGTTGCTTGCTCTGGGGCAAGCTGTGAGATAGTATAATATGGCTTTTGAATTTATAAAAGATGTTCATTATTATATGGATGATACGAGGGTAGTTTTCACTGCCCTCTATCACATCCAACGAGGAGAATGCTGTGGTAATAAATGTTTGCACTGTCCTTTTAATCCAAAATACGAAAAAGGAAATGTGGTATTGGCAAAAGAATTTCTTAACTTAAAAGATAATTTAGAAAATGGAAACAGATAAAATACACGAACGCGTTTTGGAAATACAAAAAAGTATTGAAACTGCAAATCCACAACAACAAGGATTAATGTTAGGAGAGTTACTTGAAATAGTATCTCAAATAGAACAATCGTTAGCTGAAGTAAAATTAGATATAAGCGAAATAGAAAATCAAATAAATGATGAAGAATAGTTTTGAAGCAATTGCTGTGTTTTTAGGAATGGTAGCTATAGTTATAGTAATATTAGGTTATCCTTTGATGTTGTTGTGGAATTGGTTAATGCCTGTAATATTCAAATTACCTGAAATTACATTGTGGCAAGCAATAGGATTAAATCTACTATCAACAATTCTATTTAAATCAACAACAACAATAAAAAAAGAAAAATAATGTTTCAATCAACTAAGTTATTTGACGGTTTTAGTTGTGTGTTCCGTCAATGGAAAGCCGAAGGTACACACTGTAGATTTCTCCATGGCTATGGAATATCATTCAGAGTATGGTTCGAAGGTGAACTAGACGAACGTAATTGGGTTTGGGATTTTGGAGGTATGAAACGTGCTAAAGGCACTATTGACGGTATGAACCCTAAAGCCTGGATGGATTATATGTTTGATCACACTACAATCATAGCAGAAGACGATCCAGGATTAGGTGGATTCAAAACAATGGACCAACTAGGCATTATCCAACTCAGAATTATCCCAGCTGTTGGGGCAGAACAGTTTGCTAAATATATATTTGAAAAATTGAACGTATTCGTTCAAGAAGAAACTAGCGGTAGAGTTAAAATAGCAAGAGTAGAATTTATGGAACACAATAAAAATACCGCTATTTATGAAGAAAAAAACGGCTAAGAAATCGGCTCGCAAACAAATTGAATTACATGCTCCTCCCCCATACACTGAAGGGCATTGGGAAGGTGAATTTGAGTATTGGGAAAACTACCAACCATCAAGTAATATGGGAAAATGGTGGATTACAATCCAGTTAGAAAAATTAAAGAATAAATTAAAGAGTTTCCAATGAAAGTATCACATGAGCTGCCTCTCAGCTTAATGCATCATGCTTATGAGTGGAATGATTATGATTATTGTCTTCCTCACTTATTAGATAAATCACAACAATATAAGTTGTTCTTTACTAAAGCAAAAAAAGACAAACGATTTATTATTATGGATAATGGGTTGTTTGAAGGTGTAAACCATACAACAGAAGATCTACTAGAAAAAATTAACTTTCTCCAACCAGATATCTTTATTGTTCCTGATGCTTGGAATGATTCAATAGTAACTATTCGAAATGCTAAACATTGGATGATTAACTATAAAAATAATTTACCCGAAGGTGTTAATTTAATGGCAGTATGTCAAGGTAAAGATATGGGTGAATTAATGACTACATATCAAACATTAGTTGATTTAGGATATAAACATATTGCTTTTAATCACTCTAGTATTGCATATGAGAAAGAATATACTGGAATGGATAAATTAAAATCTCAAATGTATGGTAGAATGGAATTTATTAGACGATTAGTTCAACATAAATTAATTCGTGAAAGCTACCATCATCATCTTCTTGGATGCTCATTACCTCAGGAGTTTATGGCTTATGGAGATTGGAAATTTATCAAATCAGTAGATACATCTAATCCAATTCTAGTAGGTGCTGAAGGAGAAAAATATAGTGATAGTGGTTTAGCTTGGAAGCCAAAAGAAAAGCTTGAATATTATTTTGAAAAAGATTTGGCTGACAAAATAGAAGATATTAAATTTAATGTACAAAAGTTTAAAAGTTATGTCAGATAAAATGTTATCGCTTTTTGATTATTTAGGTTACCCTGCAGGAAGCAAATTGGGAAAAGAAGTAGCAACTGTAGCTTCTTCTAAAAAAATTAAACACGAAACTAGGTTTGTATCTAATAATAAATATACAGGAGATGTAATGTTATATCCTGAGACATTTTTGAAAGAATATTTCGGTTCTAGAGCTAATCGAGTAACAAAATAATACGCTCTTAATTTTAATTATTAAACAAAATGAGAAAACAAGCAGTATTATCACTGTCAGGTGGAATGGATTCATCAACACTACTCCTCCACCTCCTTGCAAACGGTTACGATGTAACAGCTTTAGGTTTTGATTATGGTCAAAAACATAAAGTAGAATTAGAACGAGCAGCATCATTAGTTGCTTATGTAAATGAAAAAAACTGTGGTTGTGGTGGAAAAGCAATTTATGGTAATGTAACTCACCAAGTAATCAAATTAGATGGATTATCTAAACTACTTAATTCATCACTTGTTGAAGGTGGTGATGATGTTCCTGAAGGACATTATGAACAAGACAACATGAAAGATACAGTTGTTCCTAATCGCAACAAGATCTTTAGTTCATTGATTCAAGCAGTAGCACTTTCAATTGCAACTAAGAATATTGGAGATGATTGTACTACAGGACAACCAGTAGAAATTGCAATGGGAATCCATGCTGGTGATCATGCTATTTATCCTGATTGTAGACAAGAATTTAGAGATGCTGATTTTGATGCTTTTGTTATTGGTAACTGGGATTCACATTTAGTATCAATTTATACTCCTTATCTTGAAGTAAATAAATTTGATATCTTAAAAGATGGAGAGTTGGCTTGTCAAAAACTTGGTCTTAACTTTGATGAAGTCTATAAGCGCACAAATACATCTTATAAACCAATTTGGATTCCTAAAGCTCAAACATTAGATGGAGATATAGTTTTATATGAATCAAAAGAAGGATATTGGTTTTCAGATTACAAATCAGCAGCATCAGTAGAGCGTATTGAAGCATTTATTAGATTAGGTCGTCCTGATCCTGTAGATTATGCTGATGAAACCGGACCTGTTAGTTGGGAAGTAGCTAAAGCCCATGTAGAAAAAGTATTAGCAGAACACAATTCGTAATCAATAATCAGTTATATGAGTTATCAAACAAACGTTCGTGCAAATTACATGAACAGAACAGCAAAGTTGGCCTTCTACAAAGCTCGTCAACGCCAAGGAGACACCACTCGTCTCGCAGAAGAAACAGGTTACACTACACGTTTTGTAAACTACGTTAAAAGTGGTGATCGTCGTGTAAATGACACCCTTGCTAATGCGATGTACAATTTGGCCCGTCGCCGTACCAAAACTAGTGAATTGGCTACTGCCTAATTTCACCCCTAAGGTCCCAACTTCGGTTGGGACCTTTTTTAATTTTTGATTATGATACACGTTATAGAACATACATTAGGACTATGTGGTGAAAAACACCTTAGTCTTCTAGCAATAACTGAGTGGCCAAATATTGGTCTTATCTTTACTTATATAAAAACATTATTGAAATGAGCAAAATCGATCCAAACAAATTATTAATATCTAGTGACTTCTACTCTGTCCAAGGTGAGGGTATCTCCTCGGGAGTGCCCTCCTACTTTGTTCGTTTAGGTATTTGTAACCTAACTTGCGGTATGAGTAGAGCATTTACAAATCAACTCGCTAAAGACCAAGAACTAGAAGACGGAGAAATCTTCACAGGTGACTTACATGCAACAGGTAAAGCAACTTGGACTTGTGATTCTACAAGCCAGTGGTTGTGGAGAGGTGAAGATAAAGAATTTGATTATTTGATTAATCGTTGGAAAGAAGAAGGTGTATATGATGATATTTTGAATGGTGATGTTCATATTATCTGGACTGGTGGTGAACCAACAATCAAAGGTCATCAACAAGCAATCACTAATTTTACTAATTATTGGCTTGCAAGGCACCTTGACAATACCGTCAAGCCATACTATGAAATTGAAACTAATGGTACAGTCTATATTGATGATAAGCTATTTGTGATGCTTGATCAAATCAACTGCTCACCTAAACTAGCCAATTCAGGCATGAGTAAATCTCAGCGCTTTAGCGAAGCCGCTCTTAAACGCATTATGGAACATAAAAACTACCAGTTCAAATTCGTTATTAGTACTGAAGACGATATTAAGGAAATATTTGAAGATTTCGTTAAACCGCTTAATATACCTCTTAAGAATGTAGTTTGTATGCCTGGGTTGGATGATGTTAGAGATTTTGAAGAGCGTACTCAATTCTGTTTAGAAATGGCTAAGAAATATCGTTTCCGTGGATTGACTCGTCTTCATATTGCTGCGTGGAATAAAACACTTAATGTATAATATAATTAATCTAATATTAGGTATAATAGTAGCTGCAGGTATACCTTTAGGTATGCTATGGCTAGCTATTAAATGGGCTAATAAAATAGATAAAGATGGAAAATAGTATAGAGGTAAAATTCTGGATAGAACTTGAAACCACAGTCGATAACATGAATGAATTTACTAAAAGTGAAGATTGTAGATTGGTAGCTGAAATACTTAAAAAATATTCCATTGATGCAACTATTCGTTCTGGAGTAAAATCAAAAACATTAAACGTATAACATGCAAATCAACAGAGACGAACTATATAAACTCTACATGCAATGGGTAGACCAGGTAACAGAAGACTGTGACTGGAAAACTTCATTTGGACCAGAAGAGATCGTACATTCAATAGCAAATATTTTAGAAACAAATCCACAATTAATAAACAATGAAGTTACTAACTAAATCAAATGGTAGTTTAGCTCGCACACCAGAAGAAGTAGAGCAAATGATTGAAAAAGCAGCTGTAGCATACGGCGAATTCCTTAACGCAGTAGGATTTGATTATAAAGCAGATAGACAAACTGAAGATACACCTCGTCGTGTAGCTAAAGCATGGCTGAAAGATCTTATTGTAGGATCAATCACAGATGAACCTAACATTACAGTATTTCCTAACGATGATGGATATGATGGACTAGTAATCCAATCAGGTATTCCTATCGTTAGTATGTGTGCACATCATAATCTTGCATTTACAGGATATGCAACTGTAGCATATGTACCAGGTGAAAATGTAATTGGATTAAGTAAATTGAATCGTATTGTAGAATGGTTCTCTCGTAGACCACAAATGCAAGAATCACTTACTCAACAAATTCACGATTATCTTGCAACTAAAATGGATTGCCCATCAGTAGCAGTTAGTATTGCTTGTAAACACACTTGTTGCTCACATCGTGGAATTAAACATCCATCTGTAATGACTACAAATAAATTCAGTGGTGTGTTTATGGAAAAGGATAATTTGATTCGTGAAGAATTCCTTCATGCAATTGAAGTAAACGGAGCTAAATTTAAATAATGGATAAGATATATTTAGATTGGAAAGATATTGAGGCTGCTGTTGAGAGTCTAGCACATCAAATTAAACAAAGTGATGAATCTATAGAGGCTATCACTGGTTTACCTAGGGGAGGATTAATCCCCGCTGTGCTACTCTCTCATAAGCTGGGATTACCTTATGTTGATTCTCATAATGACTTCGGTGATTATGAAAATATCCTAGTTGTAGATGATATATGTGATTCAGGAGAAACACTCAAGGAACACCATCAATTCTTCACTACAGCAACCATCCATTATAAACAAGCAGCAATCGTTAAACCCGATTTCTATTATAGTTTAGCCCCTAGAGATAAGTGGATAGTATATCCATGGGAACAAAAAGACTCACAAACAACAGCAGATTATGCAACAAAAGGAAAGTAAAACAAATTGGCATTTTAGAATTAGTATAATTAAATCAGTAGTTAGAATACTAGCTGGATTAGCATTAATGTATGCTGATCAATGGTATTTTAATGCTGCTGGTGGTTTGTTAATTGGAGCCGAAATACTTGGAATTGTAGAAGAACTTTAATACATTTATAATATGTTAAACGTAAAACAAATAGTAGATGAAGGTTTACTCCTTCTAGAAACAACACAAGGTAAACCAGCACAAGTTGGTTATGATCTTAGTCTTAAAGCAGTACAGAAAATAGGTAATAAAATAGGTGGTGCCTATAATTTATCTAATAACAGTAAAATTGGTAAGGTACTTAAAGATAAAACCGAACTAACTACCTATACCCCCCTCGAATCTATTAATCTAGATGGAGTAAATGGATGGCTACTTTATGAAGGTGTATATGATATTACATTCCATGAAGGATGTAAAATCCCAGATAATAGAGTAGCATTTATTAAACAACGCTCATCTCTTTACCGTAATGGAGCAATTATTAATAGTCCTGTATTTGATCCTGGTTTTGAAACCCAAAATATGGGTACATTACTTTATGTTTATGAAACAATATTCATTGAAAAAGATGCTAGAGTAGCACAAATCTATTTTCATGAATGTAATACTGCTGAAAAGTATAATGGTCAGTGGCAAAATGACAAACAAAGAAGTTCACTATAAATAAAGCTGCCCATAGAGATGTATATTTATATGTAGTAAATATATATTTTCATGGGATTAATACTGCGTATAAGTTCTGCGGCCAACGCGGGAAACACTATAGCCATAAAAGGCTCAGAGTTAACATGGCCTGAAGGTGATGGTAATTTTGTCTACCTTCTTACTAACATGTCTGGTAGTAATATTAATATTACTGGATCTACCTCTGTACTTGGATTTTTTACAGTTGATGGTCGTGCTGTTCTTAATAATTTAACTGGCTCTTTATATGGTACTTCAAGCTGGGCTAATAATGCAATAACAGCAGTTAGTGCAAGTTATCTATCTGGAAGCACAGCTATAATTGGCAACTTATTAAGTGTTAGTGGGTCATTTAAAATGACAGGTTCTGTAGACATTACAGGAAGTGTAAAAGCAACCCTAACTGAAAACGCATTAACAAATTACGTTGTATTCGATACGACGTCTAAGCAATTATATTATAGAACCACTACCACTAATACTTCTGGTACTAGTGGTACTGCTGGCTCTAGTGGCACCTCTGGTGCTAATGGTTCTTCTGGTTCAAGCGGCACCTCAGGTTCATCAGGCACTGGTGGCACCTCAGGAACATCAGGTTCAAGTGGAACAAGTGGGTCTGCTGGCACAAGTGGTTCATCTGGAACCGCTGGTACTTCCGGCTCAGCTGGTACTTCTGGTACTAGTGGTTCAGCTGGTTCTTCCGGTTCATCTGGCACTAGAGGATCATCTGGTTCTAGTGGCTCATCAGGTACATCAGGCTCTTCAGGGTCAAGTGGTACATCAGGTTCTAGCGGATCTTCAGGAACAAGTGGTAGTTCAGGCACATCAGGTGTATCTGGAAGCAACGGCTCATCAGGCACATCAGGTATATCCGGGACAAATGGATCATCTGGTACTTCTGGAGAATCAGGTACAAATGGCAGCTCAGGTACAAGTGGAAGTGCAGGCACATCCGGTTCTTCAGGAACTAGTGGTTCTTCTGGAACAAGCGGAAGTGTTGGTACATCTGGCACTTCAGGAACAAGTGGCACATCCGGTTCATCAGGAACTAGTGGTACAAGAGGTTCATCCGGTACTAGTGGTAGCGCTGGCACTTCAGGTTCAAGCGGTACAAGTGGTACATCCGGTACTAGAGGGTCATCCGGTACAAGCGGTTCATCCGGTACTAGAGGATCATCCGGTACTAGTGGTTCATCTGGTTCAAGTGGCACATCCGGTTCATCAGGAACTAGCGGTACAAGAGGCTCATCTGGTACATCAGGAACTAGCGGTACAAGAGGCTCATCTGGTACATCCGGTTCAAGTGGAACACGGGGTTCATCTGGAACAAGTGGTATAACTGGAACAAACGGCTCATCTGGTACTTCAGGCTCATCCGGCACTTCAGGCTCATCAGGCACCTCAGGTACATCAGGTACAAGAGGTTCATCAGGAACAAGTGGAGTAACTGGCTCAAGCGGTACTTCAGGTAATGATGGTACAGCAGGAACAACCGGCTCATCCGGCTCCGCAGGTACCTCAGGTATATCATTCGGTACATCAGGTACAGCAGGTTCATCAGGCTTTTCATACGGTACTTCAGGTACAACAGGTACTTCAGGTACATCAAACGGTACATCAGGTACAACAGGTACTAGCGGTACAACAGGCTCAAGCGGTACTTCAGGTTCAAGTGGCACCTCTGGAGTTTCAGGAACAAACGGCTCTTCAGGAACAAGTGGAGTAGATGGTAGTTCAGGTACATCCGGTTCTTCAGGAACTAGTGGTACAAGAGGTTCATCAGGTACAAGTGGAACTAGTGGTACAAGAGGTTCATCAGGTACAAGTGGTGAAACTGGATCAAGTGGTTCAAGTGGTACAAGTGGCGAAAATGGAACAAATGGTTCATCTGGAACTAGCGGCGAAACTGGTAGTTCGGGTTCTTCAGGAACTAGTGGATCAACTGGCACTTCAGGTTCATCTGGTACAAGTGGTGAAACTGGTAGTTCGGGTTCTTCAGGAACTAGTGGCGAAACTGGTAGTTCAGGTTCATCTGGAACTAGTGGCACTAGTGGCTCTACTGGTACATCTGGCTCATCTGGTACTAGCGGAGTAGATGGTTCAAGTGGTTCAAGTGGTACTTCTGGATCAAGTGGTTCAAGTGGTACTTCTGGATCAAGCGGATCAAGTGGATCAAGTGGTACAAGCGGATCAAGCGGTACTAGTGGATCAAGCGGTACTAGTGGCTCAAGCGGTTCAAGCGGCACAAGAGGCTCTAGTGGTACTTCAGGCTCAAGTGGTACTTCAGGTATAGACGGATCAAGTGGCACAAGCGGATCAAGCGGTTCAAGCGGCACATCAGGTTCTACAGGTACAAGCGGATCAAGTGGATCAAGCGGAACATCAGGCTCTACAGGCACAAGTGGCTCAAGTGGTACAGCTGGCTCTAGTGGTACATCTGGCCAAAGTGGTTCAAATGGTACTAGCGGTTCAAGTGGAACAAGTGGCTCTACTGGTACAAGCGGCTCAAGCGGTACAACTGGTTCAAGTGGTACATCTGGTCAAAATGGTTCAAACGGAACAAGCGGTTCAAGTGGTACTAGTGGATCTACAGGCACAAGCGGATCAAGCGGTACAACCGGTTCAAGCGGTACAAGTGGTGTTAATGGCTCAAGTGGTTCAAGTGGAACAAGTGGATCAACAGGTACCTCAGGCTCTAGTGGAACATCGGGAGAAACTGGCTCATCTGGTACTTCAGGCCTATCATTCGGTACTTCAGGTACAGCAGGCTCATCAGGTTTATCATATGGTACTTCCGGTACAACAGGCACCTCAGGTACTTCAAATGGTACTTCAGGAACTAGTGGCCAAACTGGAGGAACAGGTTCTTCTGGTACTTCTGGTACATCATCTGCAGGTGGAAAATATGTTGTTACTTTAAATATAGTTGCAGGAGCTGTAAATTCAATAGCTAGCGCTGTTGGTCCTAATGGAGAAGACTTAACAGCTAATGGATGGTCATTTAGTGTAGCTTCATCAACATCAATTTCAGCTACTAGACCTATATCAAATCGTTCAGTTCCTATATATTATTGCTCTGTTGTTTCAATAGGTACAGCAGGATCTCCAAACCAGGTAAATCTAAGAACAGCAATGTCATCAGGGTATACTACAAATAATGCACTAGCTTCTGTTAATCAAGATCATTCATCTGGAACTTACCCAACGTTTACTATCACTGGAATTGGTTCAGCAACTAGTGTTACTTCAAATACAACAACAGCCTATATAATCTTCCTAATATAAAATAAAGTATGCCCACTGCAGCTAACTCTTCATTAGTAATTAGAGCACTACTTAAACCAGGTTCTGGTTCCCCAACAACCCCAACGTTTTCGGATCCTGGGAGTATATTTGATGGAGCATCATATCTTTTTCAATGCTGTTTTACTATATATTCTGACCAAGCAGCTGGTAGTACAGATGGTCAAATAGATGGACGTGATGTGAAAGTTGGAATGCTATATGCTGAAGGAGGGAATCTAGCATATGGGAAAATATATAGAGTTGCTTCTATATCTCTTCAAACTGAAACTGAAGTTTGTTGTGTTTTAGAAGATACTAATGTTCAAATACTAGCAAATGCTACTGAATATACAGGAGTTGAAAACTACCCAGCTGAAGTTAAAGGAATATTTATAGATCCTACTGGAGATATAACAAGACTAGGATCATTAGGTGGTTGGCTCACTGATGCTGATATATATAATATTCTTGATATTTTAACAAAATATGCCCGCTCTGCTGCTGGTACTTCAGGTACAGCAGGTACAAGTGGTACAGCAGGCACAACAGGTACTTCAGGCACAACAGGCACTTCTGGTACTACTGGTACAAGCGGCACCTCAGGTACTTCAGGTACAACAGGCTCAAGCGGTACTTCAGGTTCAGATGGTTCTTCTGGCACATCAGGTATATCTGGATCTGCTGGAAGTTCAGGTTCAAGTGGATCAAGAGGCACTTCTGGTACAACAGGTACATCCGGCACCTCAGGTTCAAGCGGCACAACAGGCACATCAGGTACAACCGGCACAAGTGGCACAACAGGTACATCAGGTACAACAGGAACATCAGGTACTAGTGGTGCTCGTGGAACAAGCGGTATAAGTGGCACATCAGGCACTTCAGGTACAAGCGGCACAACAGGTACATCAGGTATAACAGGTACTAGCGGCACATCAGGTACAACAGGTACTAGCGGTACAACAGGTACCTCAGGCACGAGCGGTACAACAGGCACTTCAGGCACAACAGGCACATCAGGCACTAGCGGTACTACGGGAACAAGCGGTACAACAGGTACTAGCGGTACTACGGGAACAAGCGGTACTACGGGAACAAGCGGCACAACAGGTACTTCAGGAACAACTGGTACTTCTGGTACAACAGGTACATCAGGCACAAGTGGTACAACTGGTACTTCAGGCACAACAGGTACAAGCGGTATCAGTGGAACACAAGGAACAAGCGGCACAACAGGTACAACAGGCACTTCAGGTACTTCTGGTACTACAGGCTCATCAGGCACAAGCGGTACAACAGGTACTTCAGGTACTTCTGGTACTACAGGCTCATCAGGCTCATCAGGCACTTCAGGTAATGGAACTGCAGGTACAAGCGGTACTAGTGGTACTAGAGGATCAAGTGGTACTAGTGGAGAAACAGGTACAAGTGGTACTTCAGGCAGTGGTACATCAGGCACAACAGGTTCTTCAGGTTCAGCAGGTACATCAGGTATATCATTCGGTACGTCGGGTACAGCAGGATCTTCAGGATACACATACGGTACATCAGGTACAACAGGTACATCAGGTACATCAAACGGTACTTCAGGTACAACAGGTACTTCTGGCACTTCAGGTAATGGAACTGCAGGTACAAGTGGTACCTCAGGTAACGGAACTGCTGGCACTTCAGGCACAACAGGTACATCAGGCACAACAGGTACATCAGGCACTTCAGGTTCAAGCGGCACAACAGGTACATCAGGCACAACAGGCACATCAGGCACAACAGGTACATCAGGCACTTCAGGTAATGGAACTGCTGGAACAAGCGGTACAACAGGTACTTCAGGCTCATCAGGTACCTCAGGTACTTCAGGTAATGGAACTGCAGGTACAAGTGGTACCTCAGGTAACGGAACTGCTGGTACATCAGGCACTTCAGGTAATGGAACTGCTGGAACAAGCGGTACAACAGGTACATCAGGCACAACAGGTACTAGCGGCACTAGTGGAACACAAGGTACAAGTGGTACAACTGGTACTTCAGGTACAACAGGATCAAGCGGTACTTCAGGTTTATCAGGTACTTTTGGTACATCTGGTTCCTCTGGTACTAGTGGAGAAACAGGTACAAGTGGTACAGCAGGTACAAGTGGTACAACAGGTACCTCAGGCACATCTGGTACTTCAGGTACAAGCGGAGAAACAGGTACTTCAGGTACAAGCGGAGAAACAGGTACTTCAGGTACAAGCGGAGAAACAGGATCATCAGGTTCAGCAGGCACTTCAGGTCTATCATTTGGTACCTCCGGCACAGCTGGTTCTTCTGGATACACATACGGTACTTCAGGCACAACAGGTACCTCAGGTACATCTAATGGCACTTCAGGTTCATCAGGAATAAATGGCACTTCAGGTACATCAGGAACTGAAGGAAGTTCCGGTACTAGTGGAGAGACAGGTACTAGTGGTAGTTCTGGTTCTTCAGGATTATCAGGAGTAGACGGAGAAGATGGAAGTTCAGGAACAAGTGGTGAAGCTGGCTCTAGTGGTTCTTCAGGAAGCTCTGGATCAAGTGGTTCATCCGGCTCTGCAGGTACTGCTGGCTCTGCAGGTTCTGCAGGCTCATCAGGAACAGCTGGATCAGCTGGGTCAGCTGGTTCTTCAGGCTCATCAGGTAGTTCAGGATCAAGTGGAACCCATGGTACATCAGGTAGTTCTGGTTCTTCCGGAGTTGACGGTTCAAGTGGTTCTTCTGGCACTTCTGGCTCTGATGGTACTTTTGGTACTTCTGGCTCTTCAGGTGTTAGTGGTTCAAATGGTACTTCTGGTATTTCAGGTACTAATGGTACTTCAGGAATAAATGGTACTAATGGATCTTCTGGAACCTCAGGTGCAGATGGTACTAATGGCACTTCAGGCACAACTGGTACTTCAGGTACAACAGGCTCAAGCGGTACTTCAGGTATTTCAGGAACAAATGGTACTAGTGGTACAAGTGGTACTAGTGGTACTCGTGGATCAAGCGGTACAAGTGGTCAAACTGGTACAAGTGGAACCTCAGGCAATGGTACAGCAGGTACAACAGGTTCTTCAGGTTCAGCAGGTACATCCGGTATATCATTTGGTACTTCAGGAACTGCTGGGTCTTCAGGATATTCATTTGGTACATCAGGCACAACAGGTACATCAGGCACATCAAATGGTACCTCAGGTACTAGTGGTATAACAGGAGACGCTGGTACTTCCGGCGTATCTGGCTCATCTGGTACATCTGGTAGTTCAGGTACATCTGGTATTTCAGGCACAAATGGTAGCTCTGGAACATCTGGCTCATCTGGTACATCAGGTAGTTCAGGTACATCAGGTAGTTCAGGCTCATCAGGAACATCAGGGATTGATGGTAGTTCAGGAACATCCGGCATTTCGGGTTCTAATGGCACCTCTGGTTCATCTGGTACATCAGGAATTGATGGTAGTTCTGGTACATCCGGCACTTCAGGCTCTAGTGGAACTTCAGGTTCTAGTGGAACCTCCGGCACAAGAGGATCATCAGGTACTTCTGGCAATTCAGGCTCAAGTGGTACTTCTGGTACTAGTGGCTCAAGCGGAACATCAGGAAGTTCAGGAACAAGTGGGGCAAATGGTAGCTCAGGAAGTTCAGGTACTGGAGGAAGCTCAGGCTCAACAGGTACAAGTGGATCTGCAGGCTCAGCAGGTACAAGTGGTTCTGGTGGATCATCGGGTTCATCAGGTACTAGCGGTTCATCAGGTACTAGCGGATCAACTGGCACTTCAGGTTCATCAGGTACAACAGGATCAAGTGGATCAAGTGGTAGTTCAGGAACATCTGGTTCAACAGGTACATCAGGCTCTACAGGTACTTCAGGTTCATCAGGTAGTTCAGGTACAAGTGGATCTAGTGGTAGTTCAGGAACCTCCGGTTCATCTGGTACATCAGGTAGTTCAGGTACAAGTGGTACTTCAGTTAAACTCTCAGGAACCAGTACTACCTGTATTACTCTCCCACTTGAAGAATGCCCAATATATTGTTCATTCTGTGTAGGATATACTCCAACATCAGAAACACCAGGTGATTGCTGTGAAGCAGAAGATAACTATGCAAGAGGATGTGTTGAAGGATGTAATTAATTGTATTAGTTGTTAAAAATATTAATAAATTAGTTTTTATATGAGACAAAAAGAATTTTTTTATACAAATGGAACCTTTACAGTACCAGCCAATGTTAATCATGTAACTATAGAAGCATGGGGAGCTGGGGGATCAGGTGGACTTTCTACTCGCCTTGGAGGTCGTGGTGGTGGTGGATCTGGAGGTGCATATGCTAAAAAAATGAATTATCCTGTTAACCCAGGACAAGGATATACAGTTACTGTTGGTCAAGGTGGAGCGGGTAATAGAGATTCTTGGTTTGATAATATTAATGTAGTTTATGCTAAAGGAGGGATAAATGGCAATAATGCTACTGGAGCAACGCCAGCATATGCTACTGGAGCTTCTGGTAGTACAGCAGGGTGTGTTGGTGATATAATATTTAAAGGTGGAAATGGAGGAAATGGAGTAGATGCAGGGTCTGGTGGAGGAGGAGGAGGTGCCGGTTCTACTAATAGTGGAAGCAATGCAGTAAATAATGTTGGAGGATCAGCAACAAATTTTTATGGAGGATTAGGAGCAAATGGAGTAACCCCAGGAAATAATGGAAATCCAGGAGCTAGCTTTGGGGGTGGTGGATCAGGAGGAGCAAATACTGATTTAGGTTCTTCAACAAGAAATGGTGGTGTTGGTGGAAATGGACTTGTTATAGTAACATATTCAACTCAAGCTTTATCACCTACTATATACAGTGATTGTTGCGATCTAGAAGTTGGATGCTTCCTATACACAGACTCTTCTTTAACAACAATAGCAGATACTGGTACTTATTATGATGGTACTAATTGTTTAGTTGTAAATGATAGTGGTGTAATTACTGATCTAGGCTCTTGTACTCCAGTTGCACACTGTTTAGCAAGAAGAGACTCAGCAGTTGGTCCTTTAGTTACACCAGATTGTGCAGGAGCTTGTATAGTATATAAAGCATTTAATGGATGTTTCCAAAATATATTATTATATGCAGCTGAAACAGGATCTTTTAAATATGTTGATTGTAGTGGAACTACACAGTATGGTTTAATAACAACAGAAAATTCAACTTTTGAACCTGAGGGGCAATTATATCTATATACACTTTCAGATTGTGTTAGATATGGTTCTATAACAACACAAAATATACTTCCTCCTATTCAACCACCCGCAGATATAGTAAATAGTGATTATTTTAATGATTACCCCAACTCACAATGTGGAACTTGGAATAATCCTTGTGGATGTTAAATATATAAACTTTAAATAATTATTGTAAAATATAAATATGGGCCCTATTTTTGTTCCAATTTATGGATGTTTTTATAGTAGATCTATAATACTTAATGTTGGTAGTTTTATATACACCGACTCTTCCTTTAATTCACCTGTACCAGATAATTTCTATTCAGATGGTACCTATTGTTATACAGTTTCAGGAGGATGTGGTGAAATAATATCAAAAACATTATGTGATGTTCCACCTTTTTAAAGTAATGTAAAATAAAAATCAATATAGATGTCCCGAATTATAGATGATTGTTGTGTTTCTTCTGGATCTTGTGAAACTAGTAATTATTGTGATTTAACAATAACTACTAGTACAGATCTTTCATTTGGTGCTGGTGATTTTATTCAATTAATCTGTAATGATAATTGTAATGTAATAACAGGTGAAGTTATATCTTATAACCCAACAACGGGAAATCTTAATTTTAAACCATATAGTTTTGAAGGAACAGGTGAGTGTTGTAACTGGTCAATTCGCTTAACAGGTATACCGGGTGCAGCAGGTACTGGACTTGCATGGAAAGGAGAATGGAATGATTATACTAACTATATTATAAATGATCTTACCTACTACAATGAATCTTCATATATAGCAACTATAGATATACCAGCAGGAAGTGCTGTTCCTACATCTAATCCTAACTGGGAATTATTAGTACAAGGCACTTCAGGTACTGCAGGTTCTTCTGGCACTAGTGGTGAATCAGGTACAAGTGGAGAATCAGGTACAAGTGGCTCAAGCGGTACAAACGGTACCAGTGGTACAAGTGGTTCAAGTGGTACATCAGGCTTAAGTGGCTCTAGCGGCTCAAGTGGTACTACAGGTTCAAGCGGCACTTCAGGCTCTAGTGGTACTAGCGGATCAACAGGTACTTCAGGAGAATCAGGCACAAGCGGTTCATCTGGTACAACTGGCTCTTCAGGCTCAGCAGGTACATCTGGTTCAACAGGCACTTCAGGCTCTTCAGGTTCAAGTGGTACAACAGGTTCTAGTGGCTCCTCAGGCACTTCAGGAGAATCAGGTACAAGTGGTACATCAGGCTCAACTGGTTCTTCGGGCTCATCCGGTACTTCTGGTTCAACCGGTACCTCAGGTTCAAGCGGTTCAAGCGGTACATCTGGGTCAAGTGGTACAAGTGGTTCAAGTGGTACATCAGGCTCAACTGGTTCTTCGGGCTCAGCAGGTACATCTGGTTCAGCAGGTACTTCTGGATCAAGTGGCTCAAGCGGTACTTCAGGCCAAAATGGCTCAAGCGGCACCTCAGGCTCAAGTGGAAGCTCAGGAACTAGTGGTAGCTCCGGCTCAAGTGGTACTAATGGTACTTCAGGTAGTTCAGGAACTAGCGGTAGCTCTGGCTCATCTGGTTCCTCAGGCACAGCTGGCTTATCAGGAGATAGATACTTAACATCATCTACAAGTTCTGTAACATTAGGACTAAGTGGAAGTTTAACTGTTGGAATTAATTTAGCATATTCAATTGCTCAAACAGCAATTCTTGCATATAATCTTACTAATTATCAAGAAGTTCCTGTTGAATCTTACAATCCATCTAATGGATTATTAACATACGGAACTCCTAATTTAGTTATAGGATCAGGAACATATACTAGCTGGGAAGTAAACCTTGCAGGCGCTTCTGGTGGTGACGGTAGCTCAGGTAGCTCTGGTACTTCAGGAGCTAATGGTAGTTCAGGTTCATCTGGCACTTCAGGCTCATCTGGCTCATCCGGAACAAGTGGCTCAAGTGGCTCAAGCGGCACTAGCGGATCAAGTGGTTCAGCAGGTACAAGTGGGTTATCTGGAACGAGTGGTTCAAGTGGCTCAAGCGGTACTAGCGGATCAAGCGGTACTAGTGGCTCAAGCGGATCAAGCGGAACAGGTGGTTCAAGTGGATCAAGCGGTACTAGTGGATCAAGCGGAACAAGTGGTTCAAGTGGTTCTAGCGGCATAAGCGGTTCTAGTGGTACTAGTGGATTAAGTGGCTCAAGTGGTACTAGTGGTTCTAGTGGTACTAGTGGAACAAGAGGTTCAAGCGGTACTAGTGGCTCAAGTGGCTCAAGCGGTACAAGCGGTTCAAGTGGTACTAGTGGTCAAACTGGCTCTAGTGGTACAAGCGGTTTAAGTGGATCAAGTGGAACAAGCGGCTCTACAGGTACAAGTGGTTTATCTGGTACAAGCGGTTCAAGTGGTACTAGTGGTCAAACCGGTTCATCCGGTACTAGTGGTCAAACTGGCTCTAGTGGTACAAGCGGTTTAAGTGGATCAAGTGGAACAAGCGGCTCTACAGGTACAAGTGGTTCTACTGGTACTAGCGGATCAAGCGGTACATCTGGATCATCTGGAACAAGCGGTGCTAATGGTTCAAGCGGTACCTCCGGCTCATCTGGATCTGCTGGATCTTCAGGTTCAAGTGGTACAAGAGGATCAAGTGGTACAAGTGGCACAAGCGGTGTAGGATTTGAAACAATCAACACCCCAGCTATTGGAAGAATATTATTGTCAGATGGTAGCACAAATGCAGCAACCGCTTCTGTTAGTATGAGCTTTGTAAGTGGCACCTTTAATATAACAGGTTCTATAATTGCTAATAGCTTTACAGGTAGCCTATTAGGTACATCTTCATATGCTGCTACATCATCTTATGCATTAAATGCAGGTGCTTCATTCCCATATACTGGTTCTGCAACTATAACAGGTAGTTTAGTTGTTAGTGGTTCAACCACTTCAACTCAAGGATTTACAGGATCTTTATCTGGCACAGCATCATTTGCAAACACAGCATCATATGCAGTGTCTGCTTCATATATTGTAGGAGCAACAACAGTTAACTTAACAGGTTCAACTGTATTATTATATGCTGATGAAACAACTAATACAGGCACAGGCACAAATGCTAATATCAAAACATACACTGTACCTTCTAACAATTATTCCAATATTATAGCTGAAGCTGAGATAGGATTAACAGCAACCTCGGCTCAAGACGTAACAATAGTATTTACATTATCATATAGTGGATCTGTTAAAGAAACAATTACGTTAGAACACTTGGCTTCTGGTAATGGTGATACTGCAATATACAGAGCACCTGCAAAATATTCTGAAGCATTAACTTCAGGTGGTAACGTTACAATAGCAGTATCTTCTATTACTGCTGGTACTTGGGCAGTCTATAGCCTACGCGTGTACGGAGTATTAGGAAATGTATTAGTAGGCCAAGGAGCCCCAGGATCATCTGGTACAGCTGGTTCATCAGGTACAGCTGGTTCTACAGGTTCTTCAGGCACCTCAGGTTTATCATTTGGTACATCAGGTACAAGTGGTAGCAGTGGCTCAAGTGGATCAAGTGGCACTTCTGGCTCAAGTGGTTCCTCAGGAACTAGGGGATCAAGTGGCTCAAGTGGTACTAGCGGTTCAGCCGGCTCAAGTGGTTCAAGCGGTACTAGTGGCTTAAGTGGTTCATCTGGTACTAGTGGAGTAAATGGATCATCTGGCTCAAGTGGTTCTAGTGGTTCAAGCGGTACTAGTGGCTTAAGTGGCTCAAGCGGTACTAGTGGAACAAGTGGTTCAAGCGGTACTAGTGGAACAAGTGGTTCAAGCGGTACTAGCGGCCAAAACGGCTCAAGCGGCACAAGCGGCCAAAACGGCTCATCAGGTACCTCAGGAGCTAATGGCTCAAGCGGTACTTCAGGTCAAAATGGTTCATCCGGAACAAGTGGCTCAAGTGGTTCAAGTGGTACCAACGGCTCAGCCGGCTCAAGTGGTTCAAGCGGTACGAGTGGATCAAGTGGCACATCAGGCCAAAACGGTTCTAGCGGTACTAGTGGTCAAAATGGATCAAGTGGTACATCAGGCCAGAACGGTTCAAGCGGCACAAGCGGATCAAGCGGCTCAAGCGGTTCAAGTGGCACAAGAGGCTCTAGTGGTACTTCTGGTCAAAATGGTTCAAGCGGTACTAGTGGAGCTAATGGCTCTAGCGGTTCAAGCGGTACATCAGGGGCTAACGGCTCAAGTGGTACATCAGGTCAAAATGGCTCTAGCGGCACATCAGGCCAAAATGGCTCAAGCGGTACTAGCGGTTCAGCTGGCTCAAGTGGTACTAGTGGAGCCAATGGTTCAAGCGGCACATCAGGTCAAAATGGCTCTAGCGGCACATCAGGCCAAAATGGCTCAAGTGGTACTAGTGGTTCTAGTGGTTCTAGTGGCTCAAGCGGTACTAGTGGCTCAGCTGGCTCAAGCGGTACTAGTGGCTCAGCTGGCTCAAGCGGTACTAGTGGCTTAAGTGGCTCAAGCGGTACTTCAGGTCAAAATGGCTCAAGCGGCACTAGCGGTCAAAACGGCTCAAGCGGCACAAGCGGATCAAGCGGTTCAAGCGGCACCTCAGGTTCTTCAGGTTCATCAGGAACTAGTGGTTCATCAGGAACTAGTGGTTCATCAGGTTCAGCTGGTACCTCTGGTCAGAACGGAGACAAATACGCTACAACTTCTACTACATCTCAATCAATAGGAACTGGAAGTAAAACATTCACTGTAACTACAGCTGGTTTAGCATACACAAATGGCCAAACTGTAATTGCAGCAAGAGCAGCAGATTATGCTACTAGAATGGAAGGAACTGTTACAAGTTATACTTCAGGTACTAATCAATTAATTATAAATGTTACAACAACTTTTGGATCTGGTGGACCTTATACTGATTGGCAAATAAATGTAGGAGGTGTTCCTGGTCAACCCGGTTCATCTGGAACATCAGGTTCAAGCGGCACTTCAGGTCAGAATGGCTCAAGTGGCACTTCAGGCCAAAACGGAAGTAGTGGCACCTCTGGTAGTTCTGGAACATCAGGAACAAGTGGAAGTTCTGGAACATCAGGAACAAGTGGAAGTTCAGGAACTTCTGGTTCTAGTGGTACTAGTGGAGCTAATGGCTCTAGCGGTACTAGCGGATCGAGTGGAACCTCAGGCTCAGCTGGCTCATCTGGCTCTAGCGGTACTAGCGGCCAAAATGGCTCAAGTGGTACTTCAGGTCAAAACGGTTCAAGCGGTACTTCAGGTCAAAACGGCTCAAGTGGCACAAGCGGATCAAGTGGCTCAAGTGGTACTAGTGGTTCAGCTGGCTCAAGTGGTACTAGTGGAGTTAATGGTTCAAGCGGTACAAGTGGTCAAAATGGTTCAAGCGGTTCAAGCGGTACAAGTGGTCAAAACGGCTCAAGTGGTACTAGTGGTTTAAGTGGCTCAAGCGGTACTAGCGGTTCAAGCGGATCAAGCGGTACTAGTGGTACAAGTGGTTCAAGTGGTACAAGCGGTGCTAATGGTGCTCCTGGATCAAGTGGTACAAGCGGTGCTAATGGTGCTCCTGGCTCAAGCGGTACTAGTGGCTTAAGTGGCTCAAGTGGTACTAGCGGTGCTAATGGCGCTCCTGGCTCACCAGGCTCAAGCGGTACTAGTGGCTTAAGTGGCTCAAGCGGTACTAGTGGTAATACAGGTTCTCCTGGCTCACCAGGCTCAAGCGGTACTAGTGGCTTAAGTGGCTCAAGCGGTACTAGTGGTAATACAGGTTCTCCTGGCTCACCAGGCTCAAGCGGTACTAGTGGCTTAAGTGGCTCAAGTGGTACTAGCGGTGCTAATGGCGCTCCTGGCTCACCAGGCTCAAGCGGTACTAGTGGTAATACAGGTTCTCCTGGCTCACCAGGCTCAAGCGGTACTGCTGGATCAAGCGGTTCAAGTGGTACTAGTGGCTCTGCAGGTTCAGCTGGTTCTAGTGGAACAAGTGGACAAACAGGTTCTAGTGGTTCAAGTGGTACTAGCGGTACAAGAGGATCAAGTGGCTCAAGCGGTACTAGCGGTAACACGGGTTCTCCTGGTTCACCTGGTTCAAGTGGATCAAGTGGCTCAAGCGGTACTAGCGGTAACACGGGTTCTCCTGGTTCACCTGGTTCAAGTGGATCAAGCGGCACTAGTGGTAACACGGGTTCTCCTGGTTCACCTGGTTCAAGCGGTTCAAGCGGTACTAGCGGTAACACGGGTTCTCCTGGTTCACCTGGTTCAAGTGGATCAAGTGGCTCAAGCGGTACTAGCGGTAACACGGGTTCTCCTGGTTCACCTGGTTCAAGTGGATCAAGCGGCACTAGTGGTAACACGGGTTCTCCTGGTTCACCTGGTTCAAGCGGTTCAAGCGGTTCAAGCGGCACTGGATTTACTACAATATCAAATGCTAGTGATAATAGAGTATTAACTTCTGATGGAAGTTCAAATGCTGCTGTTGCTGAAACTAACTTAACATTTAATGGGTCTACACTAGCAGTAACAGGAGCTATTACAGCAACCGGTGACATAACAGCCTTCTCCTCCTCAGATAAACGCTTAAAAGATGATGTCACTCCTATTATAAACGCCTTAGATAAACTATTAAAACTAAATGGTGTTAAATGGAAGTGGAATGATAATGCAGGTGAAGTAACCAAATCAACTCCAAGCATAGGATTGATAGCTCAGGAAGTACAAGAAGTATTACCTGAGATAGTAATAGAAAGAGAAGATGGATATTTAGCGTTAGATTATTCTAAAATGGTAGGTTTGTTAGTTGAAGCAATTAAGGAACAACAAACACAAATTAATGAATTAAAATTGAAGGTAAATGGCATTACCAAATAGCGGACAAATATCATTTAATGATGTAAGGACAGAGATGTCTCAAAGTTCATTATCTAATTATGCCTTTAGTGAATGGGCTGCTGGAAGTCAATTTAGTACCTATTACCCTAATTCTGGTGTTTATACACCTATAAATTATCTTTCCTCTGGTTCTAGATGGTCTCTTTCCGGCAATCCTGTTACTATGAGTAAACAGAATCTATCAATGTCCGCCTGGTATGGGTATGACCGTACACTCTATATTTCCTCTTCAGTAACTGGTACTTTACAATCCCATTTTACTTATGATACTTCTATTATTCCATCAACAATGTTGATTATAGATGCTGGTACTTCAAATACAACATGGTCTATTAATATATCTGGGAGTAATAATTACGGTGTATCGAGAATGTATGTTTTTTATGGAAAACCCTGGAGCAATAATGGAAGTGGCTCAGGATCTACCACAACAATAACAGAATCTTTATCAACTCCATTAAATTTAAATTTTAATTACAACTATACTTATGATTCTAATAAAGGACAATATCTATATTTTGTAATTTTACCTGATTATACTTAAATTATATCTTTATGCCTTTTAAAATATGGATACAACCTGCTGCTGTAACCTATACTGTGAGCCTATATGGCCGACTAGACTCAACAAATCCTCCAGGCATAGATCCACAATTCTATGTATCTGTAGATAATGGTAGTACATTTAATTTAATAGGTAGTTTAATTAATAACTTTACTTGTACTTTAGAAGCTTCTCAAGGTACTAGTGTAAATAATATTCGTGTTAGAATAGTAGATCCTAATAATACATCAACACAATATGGATTTTATTGGGCATCTGGAAATGATGCTTGTCCTTCCTCCGGTACTACAATCTTTGAATTGTCTAGAAATATATTTGCTAACTCAGGTATATCCTTTAATGTAGTAGATGAAGTTTAATATTTTGGCTTTGTCAAAGTAATTTAGTATATTTAAGGGTTATGTATCAAGCAATCTACTACGACGGGAAACCGAACTACAAATTTCATTTACGTGATGATAAAAATGGATGGAGTGAATTTCAATACACTATCCCTCGCTATCAAATAGATAGTAATGGTACTATTCCAACATTAGACGGTAAACTAGCAAAAGTAGTTACCAAATATGAATGGAATGACAACCATCTATACGAATCAGACATTGATCGTCTAACAGCAGTACTAATTGATAAGTATAAAGATAGTGACGACACTCCTGAGTGGCAAAATGTTATTTACTTTGATATTGAGTGTGAAATTGGTGGTGCTTTAACTACTGAATATATTAAGACAGCACCAATGAAAATTACTTCAATTTCATTGTATGATGCTACAACTAAAGTATATTATTGTCTTATTCTAGATGAGAAAAAGCAACTACAAGCAATAAAAGAAGATAATAGACAAGTAGTACCCTGCAGCAGTGAGGAAGAATTACTATCACTATTTCTTGAATTATGGGAATCAGTTGACCCTACTATTATTACAGGATGGAATAGTGGGTTCTTTGACGTACCATATCTCTACTACAGAATATGTAATGTATTAGGTAGAGATGAGGCTGCTCGTTTATCTCCAATTCGCAAAATTAAATTTACTGAATGGGATACATCTCAACCAATTGAATTAGGAGGTATTAATCATCTTGATTATCTATTATTATATAAAAAATATAATCCTAAAAACGAGCCATCCTATAAATTAAATGATATAGGAACTAAATATGTTAATTTAGGTAAAATAGATTATGAAGGTAATCTTGATAGATTATTTAGAGAAGACCCAAATAAATTTATCGAATATAATCTTCGCGACGTAGAAATTATTATTGAATTAGAAAAGAAATTTAAATTTATTGAATTAACAGTTGCTATTTGTCATTTGTGTCATGTGCCTTATGAAATGATCTACCTATCAACTGTATTAAATGATGGAGCTATCCTTACTTATCTAAAACGCCAAGGTATAGTTTCACCAAATAAACCTACAACTACAAACCCATCACTAAAAGAAGCACATGAAGAATATGCTGGAGGCTACTTAAAAGACCCAGTACCAGGATTATATGAGTGGGTTATTGATTTGGACTTTACCTCGTTGTATCCGTCTATTATTCGTTCTTTAAATATTGGAATTGAGACATTCGTTGGTCGTATTGTAAATAAAGATAAATACGATAATAATTGGACATTAGATGATCTAAAACAAATGGATCCTGAAGATGTAATTACAATTGAAAAACTAACCCCAAAGCAAACTACACAACAAGCAACTGTAAAAGTAGGAACACTAATTGCTCTTATTAAAGAAAACAATTGGTTACTAGCAGCATCAGGTGCTATGTTTAGAACAGATCGCTCATCAGTAGTATGTGATGTATTAACGGATTGGTTTAACAAACGCGTTGAATACAAAAATGCAATGAAAAAAGCATACAAATCAGGTGATGCTGTTAAAGGTGAATTCTATAATCGTAGACAACACGCATATAAAATTAAATTAAATGACGTTTATGGTTGTTATGCTATTAATGGTTGGCGCTATACTGATGGTCATAAAATGATATCTAAAGCCATTACATTAACAGGTCAACGTGTAACTCAAGAATCAATTAAATTCTGTAATGAATGGATGAATAAACAACTAGGTACTGAAGATAAAGACTACGTTGTAACATCAGATACCGATTCACTATTCATTCAAGTTAAGGATCTAGTACTACAACGCTACCCAGAAACTAAAACTAAGGATGAATATATTAAAGCAACACTAGAAATTACTACTGAAATACAGAAAGCAGCAAACGATAATATTAATCGTGTAACTAGAGAATACTTTAATGTAGGTAAACGTGATCATTATTTTGAATTAAAGCAAGAGGTAATTATTGAAAGGGGATATTTCGCAGGTAAACGTCGTTATGCAATGTACATTGTAAATAAAGAAGGTGTTACTGTTGATGAATTAGATATGAAAGGATTAGATTTGATGAAATCAAATATGACTCCAATGTATTCTAAATTTGGAGAGAAACTAATTCAAGATATTATGTTTGGTAAACCCAAAGCAGAAATCGACCAGCAAATAATTGATTTTAAAAAATATGTTAAAACAATGCCTATTGAAGAGGTAGCTAAACCAACAGGAGTAAAGAATATAGAATCATATATTGAGCGTGCTCCTAAAACAGGTGAAATATTTTCAACATTAAAATTAAAATGCCCAATCAATACTAAAGCAGCTATCTACTATAACGACTTACTTAAATTTAGAAAAGTACAAAAACAATATCCATTGTTTACTGTTGGTGATAAAATGAAATATATTCAATTAAAAACCAATCCATACAATATTGATGTAATTGGATTTACAGGCAATGATCCTGATTTCATTGTTAAATTAATTGATGAATTTGCTGATAGGGAAGAGGGATTTGAATCAGCACTACTAAATAAACTAAAAGGCATTTATGAGGATTTAGGATGGAATTTCCCCTCATTAAATGATAAAGTAAATAAATTCTTTAAATTTATATAATGAAAATACTATACGTAATATTACTTGGAACTTTAGCCCAAATACTTACATTTGTCCAGTTACAAGGACAATTAAAAATAGAATGGTTTAAAAATCATCCAATTTTAACTGCATTTTTAGGAGTCCCTATATCATACGTCTTTATGGCATCAGTAAGAAACTTTGTAGAAGCATATGACGGTGCAATATGGCCATCACGTTTAATAGGCTTTGGAATAGGAGTAGTAGTATTTACATTTATGTCTCATTATTTATTTAGAGAACCTTTAACACTTAAAACACTTACTTGTTTGGGCCTAGGAGTTTGCATAATTTTAATACAATTATTTTGGAAATAATATGGAAAAACAACTATTAGTATCGGTTATTGAGAAGTATTACTTGAATGGAATACACGAAAAGGTAAAGTGGACAATTAAAGATAAGAAAGTACAGATATTATTTACATCTGCAACTAAAGATCTAGCAGGGTCAGTTGAAGCAGATAATTTTGATCTTGACGATTGTACATTAGGAATTTATGATACAAATAAACTCCTTAAATTAATTGGTATTACAAACCAATTCATTCAATTAAACGTTGAAACTAAAAACAACACTTCCACTAAATTGAATATTGCTGATATGGAATATGATTTGACTTATCATCTTGCTGATCTAAGAATGATGCCTATGGAAACAATGGTGTTAGATGAATCCCAAATCACATTCGGATATTCATTTAATATTGATTCTGAATTTATTGAGCGATATAATAAAGCAAAGAAAGCATTAGGTAGCGATGAAGTGAAAATACAAGCATTATTTAATGGTGAAGGAGATAAAGGTATTTATTTCACATTAGGAGGCAAAACATCACACGATGATAAAATTAGCTTCCAAACACCAAATGCTGAAATGGAACTCCCATCATCTGAATTCCAGTATAATGCAAACTACTTATTTGAAATATTTACAGAAAATAAAGGTGCAGAAGGAATAGGCTATTTTGATGAGAATGGTATTTTGAAACTAGAATTCAATACAGAAAACTCTATCAAAAGCACATATTATCTCCCACCTAAAAACTAATCCGTATATATTTATTATCGAAGATACATGACAGGTCTTCACCTATTAATTAACCGCATACCTTAGGGATGCACAAAACAAAAACTATGACACAACTAACACGTTGGAACAGTAATTGGACATTCGATCCATTTGATGTCGTTTGGAAAAATATCCTAGACACTAACTCAACATTTAACACAATTGAAAGCAAAATCAACTACCCAGTTGATATTTACGAAACAGAAACAGGTTTACGATTTGAACTCGCAGTAGTAGGACTTAACAAATCAGATATAGAAATTCTAGTAGAGTCCGATATATTAAGAATTACCCACGATAAACAAGTAACAGAAGGAGTAGAGAAATCCTATATACAAAGAGGTATTACTCGTCGCTCTTTTGATTTAGCATGGAAGGTAGCTTCTAAACTTAATTTAGCTAAATTAGAAGCCAATATGGATAAGGGTTTGCTTATTATAGATATTCCTTATGCAGAGGAAAAAGCACCTAAAAAGGTTACAATTAAATAAGTTTTGAAAACCGAAGACCTGTCATTATCTTCAAGTTATGAATAGATTTATAAAAAATTTAACAACAGTATTCAGGACAGAAGCTCGCTATAGTAGGATAGCTCATCTAGATCTTTATGAAGATAAAGTCATATTTGACTGCTCAGATGGCGAATATGGTCCAATTGAATTTCCTATTGAGCTTTTAGAAGATGCTTTATTTGCACACAAACAAAAAATGAAATATGAAGATAAAACCACTTTATAATCACGTTGTGATTAAACAATTAGACGAAACTGAAACAATGTACGGAAACATTGTAGTACCGGATATGGGAAAAGAAAAACCACTTATGGGTGAAATAGTAGCTGTTGGACCTGGAATCTATTCAGTTACGGGGACTTGGCTTGCAACTGGAGTTCAAGTAGGTGAAACAGCAGTATTTCCTGCCTTTGGTGGAACCAAAATGACCGTTGAAGGGGAAGAATACATTGTAATGAAAGAACAAGATTTATTGGCAATTTTAGAAAAATAAAATATGAGTAAAATAATTAAATTTGATCGTGAAGCGAAAGAAAAACTACAAGCCGGTATTAAAAAAGTACACGATGCTGTAACAGTAACAATGGGTCC
>Ga0315903_10002229_pt1 | contig 28858 bp, 91 predicted proteins | sample LakEriMetagenome_7_FD_203524 | JGI IMG/M metagenome (GOLD analysis project Ga0315903, IMG submission 203524) | Freshwater fungal communities from buoy surface, Lake Erie, Ohio, United States - Buoy 2 MA119 | ecosystem: Environmental > Aquatic > Freshwater > Lake | place: USA: Lake Erie, Ohio... | reverse complement strand
CCTGATTATGAATATCCACACCATAACTGGGATATTTTTGAAGATGGTTCTGATTATGGTGAGATTATGTTTGCCCGCACACTTTTAGAATGTATTGAGGTAGATTATCATTATCCTTGGAGTGATGAGTTAGAGAACCTATGACTAACAAAAAAGAAGTAGCACAAGCAGTTAATGAAGCATACGAAACCTCATATACTGGAAGTGGTTTAGTTGCTGCTCTCCGTGAGTTAGTATTTGAACTTCAATACTATCAGTGTTGTGGAGATGAAGGTGTAGAAGATATGGTACTTGATGCTCGTGATATTCTTGATGTATGTGATGAGTTGGAGAACCTGTAATGTTTGGTATTGAAAAGGACTTTCAAAAACTAATGGAACAAGTTTATGGACCACTTAACAAAGATAAACAACCACCAGACACTATTGAGATTGGTGGTGTGAAATATAAGAGGATTGAAGAACCTCCAACTCTTTCCAATAAACTGGAAGGATGGATTGAAACACTAAACTTCACACAATCCAAAGAACATAAAGATTTGTTGGTAATTGAGATACTGAATATTGTGAAGGAGTTTATGCCTGATACTTATGAAGGTGTTGGTCTTTCAGAGTATTTTTTGGGTTATAATGATGCAATCAGGAAAATGGAGGAAAAATTGAAATGACTGAACTTGAAGAAGTAAAAGCACAAATCAAAGTGCTTGAAAAGAAACTCTCATTCCTTGAAGAACTGGAAAAAACAAAAACACCAGTAGAAGAAGCATATAAAAGAGTTTATGGTAAGTATCCTGTGAAAGATGTTAGTGAAGACCTTACTCCACTAGATAATTGGAATGTAATTTCTTGGGATGCTTTCCAGAAGGGTTATGATGCTGCTTATGAAGAGAAGGTGAAAGAAACCGCACAAGAACGGGGAGAACGACTTCATAAGGATGTAGAAAGAGTTGTGAAGGAGAATCTGGAATGGTGTGAAGAAAATCCCGATAAAGACCCATTAGATTGGTTGAAACCACAGACACCAGAGCAAACATCACAATCACTCAAAGAGGCATTTGTAAAAGCACAACAAACAGAAAACTGGAAAGAAATTCAAAAGAAAATTGATGAAGAGGATAATGATAAGAATTTCAAGAACTCTCTTGACATTATCAAAGAATGGAGAGAAAAAAATAAACCACAAAATCTTACTGATTTGATTTATGATTGGTGGGAAGATGTATTCACAACTCATAGTGATTGGGATATGGAAACTTCTATTGAAGATTTGGTAGACCAAATTCAGTTGTGGTTGCCGAAAGAACAATCTGCTTCTGGTTCTCAAAATGTTTATGTTGAATGTACAGTAGAAGGTTTCAACGATTGTCTCAACAAAATCAAGAGTAAACTACGATAATGCCATTCTTTCCTGACTGCTATGATGAGTGGGGTCTTTATAAGATTACCTACGATGGAGACCACAAGATGTATGAAATGCTATTTGAGGGCACTGAAGAAGAGTGTCGTCAATATGCTTATGAAAATTACACAGACAAGCAACAAACTGATATGTGCCTGATGGATTGGGAAGCAAGGGAGTGGAGTGTATGACTGACCGCAACTTCAAAAAAGAACTCAACCATTATTCCTATAATGACCCAGAATATGGAGAGGATATTGAGAATATTGATTATGATTGTCTGATTGGCATTATCGCAGAGTTTTGTGATAGAATTGAATCACTTGAATCTGAAGTCAAGATTCTAAACCGAAAACTTACGGATGATACATTTGAGGTGATTAAAAATGACTGACCCAACACACGAAGAAATGCTTGAAGAAGCAGCACGAAGAGAAGCAGAAAACAAAGCATTAGAATCACTTGGAATTGAATATGGTGATTTCCAAGGTGAAGACGATGTAGACTATGAAGCACCGAATGGTGATTACATTAAGTCTTATCCACTTATCAATCGTGTAGAAGTGATTGGTAAGAATGGACGAGAGTTTGTTCAATATGACTGCTCTAATGTTCAAATATCAGAACAAGACAATGGACGCACACTTAAGGTATTTCTATCGTGACTGAAGATTACAACGAAACAATCAGAACTGCTATTGCTGGTATCGGTAAGTATTCTGATGCTCTCAAAGAACTTCGTAAGATTGAACACGAAGAACTGATTGAAGAACTGCAAGCAAAGAAGAAAGAAAACTTTCAATTGGTTGCTGATGCTTGTATGGTAGAATATGAGCAGAAGTATCAGCGTGATGTATTCCCATGTGATGAATACTGGGTGTATATGATTTCTGAATACTTCGGCACAGGTGAAGGTCAAACCACTTGTATTATGATGACACAGGCAACACCATATGGTGATGACTTTACAGAAGATAATCGGTATGTGCCCATCAATTCCAAACAGTATCGTGCTGTGAGAGAGTTTCACAAACAGTTTGGCACTTGGTATCTTCATGGTCTCAAATTCCTTTCCAAAGAAGATTTCTTTGCTGAATGTTCATATTACATCCCCCCTGTGATGATGAAGCTGTCTAATAAGAGTTGCTTCAAAGATTTCTACACCCGAGTTCATTACAACTTCTCATAATATGGTAGAATCTTTAATTGCTGGACTTACCTGTGGAATTGCAACTTTTTATGGAATTGGTGATGGATTTCACGGCCAAATTACTGCAAATGGTGAAAGATTTGACGCTTATCGTTGGACTGCCGCTCACCCATATCTCCCAATGGGAAGTAGAATTAGGGTCACAAATCAAGACAATGGAAAACAGGTAATTGTTCGTGTAAATGATAGAGGTCCATATTCTCATGCAGACATTGACTTAAGTTATGCTGCATTCGCTCACATTCAATCAACCCGTAAGGGTAATGCTACTGTTTGTTATCGTGTAATCGGATGAAAAAACTATTTGCTCTTGCCTTTATTCTCTTCTCTTCCCCTGCTTTCGCACAGGATGTAAAAACTTATCGTCCATTTCGTTATGAAACTCCTTGCATTTTGGAGGCAGGTAGTCAAACCTATCCTGATACCTGTGTGGTGATTGAAACTCGCGAAACTGGTGGAGCACTTCGCACTCGTAACATCTTTTCCAATAAGTTTGGCCTCACTATTAAGGGTCGATTTGATAAAGAGAAAGGATATATGACCTGGGATTCTCATAACAAATATGAATACAAATGGGAATATAAGGTTGGTGGAAATCAAGAACTTGGTTCGTGGACTTATGTAATGCCTGGATTCCTAATTCAGAACGTAAGTTGGGATTGAAATGAACGAGAAATCTAAAATTTACTATAATGTTTGGTGCTGTGCTTATCAACGCAGGGGACTATATAGAGGAACAGATAGGGAACACAGAGAGCACGAAACTGTGCGAATGTGCCTTGATATGAAAGACGTGAAGTTCTACCAGTTTGACACAGAAAAACCGCGATACTTACAATGATATTCTCAAGACCACTTCTAGGGACTAATACAAAGAAAGTTAAACTATCCTGGATTGAATACTATTGGCAATCTTGTATTATTCAGGGTTGGTATAATTGCTGGTATGCCTTTAAGAATTGGGCTGACTTGATGGGAAATAACTATCAAGACTATGCACTTCTCAAAACTGATGACCCATTGGAGCAGTGTATTCTTTACTTCTGGGATAGTCTTGAAGATGAAATTTATCCTAAACACTTCTTGGATAGTTTGCTTCAAATGGTTGATGATATTGATAGTGGTAAGGAAAAAGTTGTTCCGCTTGATGAAGACTTTTTTGATAGAGTCAAAGACCTTGTAAAAGATGTGGAGTTGAATGATGAAGACTTTGCCTGATAAGTTTCAGTTGAGGATTATGTGGTCTGTTGCAACCTCATCTGCGATTGAAACCAGACAACCTGCATATGAAATCTTTGCAAAACTGTTGTATAATGACTTGAGTGATGAGGAGTTTCCTGTTAAACTTGGAGAAAAATAATGGGACTATATGACGACATTCGTTCTTCTTATGATTTGGGAGAACAATTCACTAATGTACCAATGCAAACTAAAGGACTTGCTTGTGCAATGTGCCATTATTGGATTGCACCTGATGGATCTTTATATGAACTTACTTACAGGGAAACTCATACATTTGAAGATATTAAGGAAGATGATGATCGTTATGATCCAAAAAGAGGATTTTTAAACTTTGAATGGATACCAACAGGGAAACACGGTAAAGTAGAACCCTGCTACATCACCGATTATGTTGAGGTTTATCCTGCAACTTGGGATGGACAGTGGGAAGACTGGCCCCGTTGCAGAATCCACTTCAAGTATGGTAGATTAGTTGAGTACGAACACATCACCCGATGATTTCCACTGAACTGTTTCCATATGATAAGTTTGGATTTAGACTAGAGTTTGGTGACGGAAAGAACCCTACAATTTGTTGGTTTGAGTGTCAAGAACACCTTGACAAATACCTAGAAAGGTATAAACTAGATACTAAGAAAACAAAGATTGATTATCGTGATGGAAAACCCATTGACACCAGTAAAAAACACAAGAGAAGTGTGGAGCAAAAGTCTCAACCAAAAAGTGACGGAAGTAAAAGTCCAGTTCGCAAACGAAAATCCAGCGTGGATTCCACTAGAAACACTACTCGCACTCCAAAATCTAAAAAATGACTAATCCATTGAAACTCAACGAAGAAGCGCCAGCGTTTTCTTATACGCCAGAGGAACTATTCAACACCATTATGTGTATTGTGGCACATCCACATAAAACACTTACGGAGCACGATAAAGCACGAGCTATGGCAATCTTTGTCACATTCTCTGATTATCTTGCCAACTATACTGAGAGTGACAATAATCACGGCCATGTCATCTACGAGTCGGATTCTACGGATTTTGAGGGATATGTGCTAGGATTGTTGGGTAAAAACAAACCAATGGACTTTTATCAAGTTGATGTTGATGAGTTGCTGAAATAATAACATTTAATACAAAGTTCATTTATTGACAACTACGTAGAAATGAAAACTAAGGAGAAAACAATGAAACTTGGAGATGTAATGCTCGCTGCAATTTGTGGTCTGGTAATTGTAGTATCAGCCGTTCATATTGACAAACACTATGCAACTTCTAATGTAGAACAGAAAGCAAAATGAGTAAGTGGGTAAAGAATCCAGATGAAATTGTACTGGAGAATCTCAAAATGTTTCACTTAGAGAGTATGGATTCTAATGCTCTCTGGGTTGGGTGCTATACACAAGACAATAAAATTTATCACCTAAACATCGTAGCAAAAGATAATCAACTAAATTATTTTTGGAGTGATGAAACCTGCTGATGGACTTTCCTGTGTTCTTAAATAAGTGGATAATCGGATTTTTTCCGATTAAACATACTCCATTCTGGTATTGGTATCGTCTCATCAACCATTCCGATTATCGGTTGGATGATTATATAAGAGCACAAGATTTCTGGTGGAGTATCAATGGAAAAAATTAAAAAGAGTTGGATAACATTATTTGTAATATCAGTTCTTATGTTGATTACTTATTGGTTTGAAGAGTGTTGGTGGTCTTGGAGAAACTGCATTGACTTTCGTTTGCAATTAGAAGATAATATTGATAGACTTGCATTTTTTGAAGAACTTTCATGGGGTTATATGCAAATGGAAGATGAATGGATTATGACTCGACCAGGATTTGACCCATACAATCTATCGGGCAGAGACCCATACTATTCTTATGTAATGAGAAATAAATGAACTTTCTACGGTCATTATGGTATAGGTATAAAGAGTGGAGATACGAACGCAAATGTATCAAGCATCTTGGTATGAAACCACAAAAGATGTATGTGAGTCAAGAAGCATATGATGCTCTGATTGCTGCAATTAATGCACCACCAGACCCTGAGAAAGTAGAAAGACTCAGGAAAATTATGAATAAAAAAGCACCTTGGGATGAACTTTGGGAGACAGAAAATGACTGAAGATGATAAACAAGCACGGAAAGAGTTTCTTGGAGTAGTTGGTGCTGTTGTAGTTGCTATTATTATTATTGGTTTTATCTCTTGGGGTGATAGCCCAACAGAACATTCGCAAGAAACAAAAGTGGTTGGTACATATAAAGGATGTGATATAATTCAATGGCATTATGGAGCACTTGCCGAATACAAATACTTCTTACATTGTAATAACACTCAATCAGCGATGAAAAATGATACAAGTAATTGAAAATGAAGACAAATCATTCACTATCAGTTGGGACGAGACTTCTCCTACGGAAAGTATTCTCAACACCTGGACTGAAGAAGACTTCATCAAAGTCATTATGGAACATCTTCAAAAACTAAATGACAATGAATGATAAAACCAAACTCATTCTTGCTCTAATGCAGATTGATAATCTTACAAAACTCTTGGAAGGTAATGAGTATCAAGAGTTTCTATACAGTAAATTGATTTCAACACAAGTAGAACTAAAGAGGCAATTGAGTCATTATGGATAAACAATTTTATGACGACGATGCTTTCTATGTGGAGAAGAAAAGTTGGGGAACTTGGCAATCGCACTATCCCGATGGTAGTGGTATTATCACATCACTAACTGAAGACCAATGCGTAACTGCTACTCGTTGGTATTTGAAAGCAAAACAAGAAGGTGAGTTTGACAAATCACCTGAAAAGAGTTATTCTGGAGAAGTTGGAGGAAAACTATGACTGAACGTAATTTTGTAGATAAAAACGGAAATTCTTGGGAATGGATTGAAACACCAGAAACTATTGAGGCACTCAAACAACTTCACGAAACTGTAAAAAGTGTGAATGAACGAAAGTTTGCTGGTAATTATCCTGGACCCCTTTATGCTCCACATCCTGACCTGAAGAATGATAATGCGTCTAACACCTAATCAACAATTTTGGGCTAACATCTTTAAGTGTGCTGTAGAAAGGTCTAACATTTACTTTCAAGATAAAGACCTTGATAGACACGCACGAGAGCACACAACTGTTGTATTGGCACTACAAAAAGGAGAGCAATTTTGGAAAGAACTACTGTAGAATATCCTTATCACGTTCTTGATAAAACTACTCCTTGGTATGAGTGGTTATGTTATTGTGAAATTTGTCATCAACTAAATGCTCCAGGACAACCATCTCTGGGGCGTTTTATGTCATATAGACGTTATTTGAAATCTGTTGGATTACTTGATAATGATTAGAAAGTTTATTAAATGGTTTATTTCTCCGAATGAAAAACCACTATCAACTACTGTCAGCAGTATTTCTTGTAGGTTGGCAGAATTAGAGGAAAGATATTTATGTCTTCTAATGGATGTAAAAAGACTTGAGGAAGAAAATATAGAAACATCAAATTGTTTATATGAACTATCTAATTCCATTGATGCAGTTGATGCTCGTATAGATATTCTAACTCTTGAAAATTGGAACAAAAAAGATGTATGAATTGGATTCATTCGAACGCGCATTAGCACACTTTGGTACACGAGTAGATATTATTATTGCAATGGAGATTGGAGGCAAATTAGATGCTGACGCTGCTTACAAAAATATTAAAATGGAACTCAAAGAACTCAAACGAGTACGAAAGTCCATCAAGAAAGACAAGGATTTGTGATAAATGTGGAGTGGAAAAACCACTTGACAAGGACCACTATCAGGTTGTAAAATACTTTCGTGATGGTTTCTCTTACTACTGCCACGACTGCTCTAAACCCAAACCCAAAGATTGATTATGGATTATAAAAAATATTCTCTTGAAAATCTTGAGAATTGGATGCACGATGCAATGTCTGTTGGTGAAGCAACACCTCAGGAGATTTATGATGTGATTGTCGGTGTAGTAAAAGAAAACTATTACACTTACAAGCATCAAACATCTCAAGCATATGAACTTCTTGCTCTTTTGAATAGTGGTGTTGACAATAACAAATATCAGGATTATCTAAATGAAGTCTTGAGTTGTGATAAAGATGACTCATCACCCGAATGTAAAGGTGCTTGGAGTGATTTTTGGGAAGAACAGTATTATCCAGAAGAATCCAAACTTCATATAACTGAAGATGGAGACATTTATCCAGTAAAAGATAAAGTAGTAAAGTGGCAACTTCCTGTTGAAGTTGATGGAGCAAGTGGTGAATATTTTGTAACTTTTCCAGATGACCTTCTGGAAGCAGCAAATCTAAAAGAGGGAGATATGGTAGAATGGATTGACCGTGGAGACGGTAGTTTTGAATTGAGGAAAGTAAATGGCCCTGAGTGAATCAGTAGAACAAAGTCTAAAAGAAGCAGAAGCAAATCTAAGAAATGCTCTGGCATACTCTGCACGACAAGAGAAACCTTTTGTTTCGCGTCAGATTTCAGAGATGATTTGTAGGATTGATAGTCTAATTAAGACAGATCAACTTTTGGATAAATTGGAAGATCGTATGAAAGGATTTGGTGAAGATAAAGGATCTTTCGGAACGTTCTTTAGTTAAGAACAATTAACCAATCCCAAAGAGAATATTAAGAAACCTCATATCTCCCTTAAATACTGTTAGGATACGAACATAATCGCGGGAGCAAAAGTATGACACTTTCTTCAAAAGGGAACCAAAAATTGACAGATGAAGAGTTCAATGAAATGACCGCACTTAAAAATGTAATCAATCAACTCCCTGCTGCTGTGGTTCCTGAGAAGATGGAGCAATTTACCGAGTATCTTGTACGCAGTTTGCGAGAGCGTGGTGGTTGATTCTTATTGGGCCCCTGAAAGTGTCCTAGTAATGTAAGCACATCACTTAAATGTCAACTCGGGGTCGCATCGGTCTTGAACTCAAAAACGGTTCTATTCTCTCTGTGTACCACCATTGGGATTCGTATCCCGAATGGTTGGGTCGTATTCTGAAGACTCATTACAACACTCGTCAACAAGTTGCCGAACTGATTGATGGTGGTGATATGAGTTCTTGCTGGTCCGAAGAATGTTGGACTAATGAAGAAATTATTCCTGGTGTGAAAGGAGTTGGTTCTCAAAAATATGGGCCCCAATACTACTCTCAGCGCGGTGAAAATTGCCCTCCTCGCCTTGATGCTGACCTTTGTGAGTATCTTCTTCCTGCTAATGGTGAAGAGTATCACTATGTCTTCCGCAATGGTGAATGGGTGTGCTATAATATGAACTGTTATGTAGAAAGCAAACTTCCCGAAGTTGTTGAAATCCCCTCTGCTGCTCTTCACGTTTGACCTATGAAAACTTCTACTACTCTTGCTGCTGTCTTTGTTGTTATTGTCCTTGCTACTGCTGGACTTTTCTTTGAAGCGTGGTTACTTGGACTCATTCTGTCTTGGTTCAACGTGTCTTTGACCTTCTGGCAGAACTTTGCTATCATTGCTCTTGCTAATCTGATTTTTAAAGATACTGGAGTTTCTTCTAAATGATTGAAATTATGGCAGGATTTGCCTTTGGATATTGTATTATGGATATTATCCGTAATTATCAGTCCAACAAACGAATTAATGAAATTGTAAAGGAGTTTGAACAAAAATGAAACAACAAAACGGATTTATTGACCCTGGTGTTGCTCTCCTTGCTATCGGTGTCGTTGTGATTGGTGGTATCATCTTTATTGGTGGTCCCCAATACAATGTGTGGCAACAATCTCTTGCTGGTAAAGCAGAATTGCAAAAAGCAGAATACACTCGCCAGGTAGCAGTGCTTGAAGCACAAGCAAAGAAAGATTCTGCACAACAACTTGCTGAAGCAGAGATTATTCGCGCTGGTGGTGTTGCCAAAGCAAACCAGATTATTGGTGATTCACTGAAAGATAACCGTGAGTATCTGCAGTACCTGTATATCACTGGTATCGAAGATGGCGCAAAGAATGGTAATGTTACCATCTATGTTCCTACCGAAGGTGGTATGCCTGTTCCTACACTTCAAATGAATAAATGAATAAAAAGTACATTGTCACGGGATTGATTGGTTTTGCAGTCATTCTTGGTTGGAATGTGTTTCTAATTCAACGCGATAGTGTTCTCTATAAATCGCACTATCGCCAACAAGCAACTCAACAAATGAAATGAGTATCGGACTTGCGTTTACAATTTACACTGCACTTGTTGCATTTGTATCGTCCATTATGATATATTACTATAAGGTAATGTATCCACGCGAAGAAAATCAACTCAAGGAGAAGTCTAAATGATTCCTAAAAACATCCGAGACCTCATTAAACGGGCAGAAATGTGCAAAGTAGCAGAAGAGTTCTGGAAAGAAGTTGAGCGCGAAGCGGCTAAACTTGAAGTTCCTGTTGACTACTATCTTGCTGAATTTTATTGATGACTTTTATTCTTGGTATGGGAGTTGGTATCCTTTTGACTGTAGGAGTTTCTCTTATAGTTGCCAATGATATTGACAAAGAAAACAAACAGTTCTAAACTCAAGAGGTAATTTACAAAAACAAATGAAGTATCTGTATATTGTTGACTACTGGGTTCCTTTTCCTTCTTCTGAGTATGGTGGAGTAATCAATGTTATTGCTGAAAATGATATTGAGTGCCACGATATTCTACGAGACTCAGATGATTATGATGACCGATACGAAAGTAAAATTATGGAGCGTGTAGTTGCTGCTCCTCGTTTTGCACTTGTGGATGACGAAGAATCCCGTATTGTTGAACATTTCACGACTTGATTATGACTAACCACGTTTCTCACACAAATAAAATGTTGTTTGATCTCAAGGAACAGTATCAGAAACGAATAGATCATTTGGAAAAGAAAATTAAAGAACAGGAACAAGAAATCTCACAACTACAAAAACAAATTGAGTATATGTCGCAAGATAAGTTCTATGACTGTTGAAGTTCCACCTCTTCCATATTCTCCTCCAGAAGGATACTATTATGAATGTGAAGACTTCAAGCGAAATGTTGTCAGTATTTGGTTATGCAACACTCGCAAGTTTGTCTATAATGGCGGTGCTCCAACCAGGACTATACACTCCTTCTACAATACCAAAACCAGAGAATACTTCTCCCCCATCAATAGTAAGTCCATCGGTGCTCGTGTAAATATCAAGGATACGCGGAATTATACTGCGATGCCACTTAAGCAATCTCCATTGGATGCGTTTTTTGTTTAGATATGGATTACACTCCAAGAGTCAACGACTATGTAAAATGGACTAAAGGTGTTGAGGGCTGGGTTTATTTCAAGTGCGAAGAATACATTACTATTGAATATAGTGTTCGGCCTAAAGATGAACTCAATTATCGCGCCTGCTCTATTCACGCAAATGAAAGATTGCTTGTAATTTGCTATAATAATCAATGGAAACAGTTGGAGTATGTTAAATCAAGAGAATCGGTCTATGAAGAAGAACAAAACTGTCTGGCGACTGCTTGCTAAAGCATTGGGTGAAAAAGCAAGTAAATGTGATAAAGAAGCGGATAAGATTGCTCTTATCCGCCTTTTGATGTTTCTATCCATTCTCATTACCAACTGTTTCATTGTGGCAAATGCAATCCGTCATTGGAATGATGAGACTAAGATAGAAGTATACGTTGAAACTTCTACACTTCCAGAATATAAAACTCCACCTATGAAAGTATCAAATAGAACTCTTGAGTTTGAGTAAAAATAAATAATCAAAAAGTATAAGTAAGATGCTAACATTTAGAGAGTTCTACGAAATCTGCGAAGGTAAAAAACCCGATACTGCTCCACACGCAGTTCCAGGAACTTATAAGAGAGACAGTGAAGGAACTATTTCATATACTCTTCAGAGTTATGATGGACCATTGGGTAAACCAAAAAAGAAAGAAATTGATAAGCTAGTTGTAAAGCGTAGTGGTGGAAAGGCAGTAAAACAAAGACTGAAGAAGTTGGCAAAATCAGTCAAGAAGATTGAAGAACAAAGTCCTTCAATGGATCCAAATCATCTAGATCATGATCTATTTGAAGATTTGGAGCAAAGAAGAAAGCAACTAATGCAAAGACAAAGAGAAGGTGTTAGTCAGTTTAAGGAAAGAATATCTGCGCGAGTAAATGCAAATAGAAAAAGACTTGCAAAAAGAAGAGAAAAAGAACAACTAAAATCAGAGATAAAAAGAGAAATTGCTAGAGAAGCTGTGGGTGATGCAATCAAACCAGAAAATGTAATTCCACTTGACACAACATCACAACAAAATCTTCGTTCTGCTATGAAGCCATCTGGACCTCCTCCAATGAAAGTGAAGCAACCACAAAAAACACAACCTTCTAGTGGATTTATGAAGAGAATGATTCAAAACACTAGCAACTCTCCACTTTAATATTATTGGGCCCTGTAAAGTGTCCTAATAATGTAATCACCCACACACTATGGACTGGTTCGACGACATTCAAATTGAGGAACTTGAAAACTTCGACTTCATTGACGAAGATCTTTCTGATCTTGTTGAAGATGTAAAAGATTTCAATATGAATGAATATCTTAAATCAAACATCGACTACTGACAGTTCTCAAACTGTCTACCAAATCCCCCACACTGACTCCTGATCCTTTATTATTCTAAAATGATCGAACAAATCCCTAACGTGCTCCCCCACATTCAAGAACTGAAAGATGCTTGGAGGCGTCAAGATTTCAACTTCACCAAACAACAGCAAGAAGAGTATGATCTTTTGATTGCTACTCGCCGCGAACGTGTGAAGCAATTTTATGCTGAAGGACGTGTCTTCAAGGGTTCATATAAAGCAAAGGAAGAGGACTTCTAAATACTAAAAAGTAGTGTTTAGATAGTCCAATGCGTACCTTTTCACAGTTTATGTCTCTTTGCGAAGCATCTGATGCCGATGCCGCTAAACAACTTGGTTGGGGTGGTGGTGCATCCATCACCCGCCAGGGTGCGGGTGGAAGAATAGGTAAAGAACGCAAGAAGACTGAAGCTGAAAGACGCAGAACTAAGAGAGGTCCAGGTGGCACAACTGTACCTGCAAAAGAATACAAACCACGCAAAGATATTGGAACTCAGCGTAGTTCTGAAACTAGAACTCAAGCACCAGAACAAGAGCGTGGATCTGCTAGAGAGAGACAACTAGCAGCAGCAAAGGAAGAAAGAAGAAAGGCAGCACTTGCTAGAAGAGCAGCAAAGTCTGGTGGTGAAACTCCAGCAGCAAAACCTAAATCAAAAGATTTAGTAAAGCAAGCATCAAAACTTCTCACCAAGAAGAAAGAAGAAGCGCCAAAAGGTGAGAAGATTGAAAGAACAACCAAGCACGAATATACTAGAGATGAGAAGAAGAAGATGGTAAGAGCTGGTAAGCGTTTACATTCAGACATCATCAAAGGTAGAGATCTTCCCGCTTCCAAATATCAACCCTGATAACAAATACTGGGCCCTCTAAAGTGTCCTAGTAGTATAAGGACAACACTCAAACGACATTATGCTCTGGCAAGACCGCAACGGTAACTGGTTCAGCACTAAATCTGCCCTTGACATTAAGATTGAACGAGCAATGATTGAAGCAAACGCTAACAAAGTCTGGGAAGAAAAAGAGCGTTCTGGTGATTGGTTGTTTGATGAAATGTTTGGAGGTTGATTAAACCCCACCAGCACGCTCAGATTGACCTCTAAGCGTGCTATTTTTGTCTTTAGATACCAAACCACTGAGAACAATGAATTACATTCAAATCCCTGATTTTGTCTTTGATGATGTCATTCGCCTTCTTCAAGAGGGTGTTAATGTCTCCCAAAATGTTGATTTTGGTTCTAATCCTGAAACTGAGAGAAGTCTACCCTTTGCAAATGGTTACAATCGTGCTACAATGCAAGGTGTAATTGATAGACTGAACTGCTATAAAAAAGTTTGTAACTGATACTGGGCCCTGCAAAGTGTCCTAATACTAGATGATGAAACCAATGCAAATCCAACTTCGTCCGCATCAAGAACGTGGTGTTGCTGCTATGCAACAGCATGATAAAGGTCAGATCATTGTTCCTACTGGCGGTGGCAAGACTCTCAAGATGATCTATGATGCTCTGCGTGAGTTGCAGTCTGAAACTCCCCAGACCATTGTTGTTGTTGCTCCTCGTATTTTGTTGGCAGAGCAACTCTCTAGCGAGTTCCTGGAGTTCATCACCAACGCTAAAGTTTTGCACGTTCACAGTGGCGAAACTCATCACGAATCCTCTACTCGCCCCCGTGAGATTCGTAACTGGGTTGATGCCAATGCTGATAGCCATCGCTTGATTGTAACTACCTACAACTCTCTGTCGCGTCTGCAAGTGGCAGAAGTTGATGTGGATACTATTTACTTTGATGAGGCACATAACAGCGTTCAGCGTCACTTTTTCCCTGCAACAGAGCACTTTGCTGCTACTGCTCGCCGCTGCTATTTCTTCACTGCAACTCCCAAACATTCCCTTGCTACTGGCAAACCTGGGATGAATGATGCTGATGTTTACGGTCAGGTAATCTGCAAAGTTCCTGCTCCTGAGTTGGTTGAAGGTGGTTACATTGTGCCCCCCAAAGTCATCGTCAAGCAACTGGCTATGGTAACTGGTAAGCAGACCAACTTCGACCGCGATTCTGAGAATCTGCTGGAAACGATTGATGAGAACAAGGTCGGCAAGATTCTGATTTGTGCTAAGGCAACCAAGCAAATCGTATCGCTGGTGACTGAAACTGATTTCTGTTTCCAACTGGAATGTCGCGGATACTCTTGGATGTATATTACTGCCAAGACTGGCGCAGTTATTGACGGTCAGAAGGTCAACCGTGAGGTATTCTTCGACACTCTATCTGCATGGGGTAAGGATAACGATAAGAAGTTTGTTGTTCTTCACCACAGTATCCTTGCTGAGGGTATCAATGTGAGCGGTCTGGAAGCAGTGCTGTTCCTGCGTAATATGGACTTCATTGGCATCAGTCAGACCATCGGACGTTGCATCCGTTTGCATCACGATGATGCCAAAGCTATGCGCGAAGGACGTATCGAACCTGGCAACCTGAGTCAGTATAGCAAATCGTTCGGTCTGGTTTGCATTCCTGTCTACAGCAAGGTTGGTATCAGCACCGCTCGCGCAGTTCAGTCTGTGGTTGATACCATCTTCGAGAAGGGAGAACCTGCCGTATCGGTGGTGAGGCGGTGAGTCTCACCCAAGAATCCAGTGGCCACCTAGACCAAAACCCTGATTTTTCTGCAATTTCACTGCAACCGACCTAGAACCCATCCACTGCAACAAAAACACCGATTTTTTCTAAAATGAACTCCAAGAACTGGAAAGCCTACTGTCAGACTACATTCAACTCTTTGAGTGCTAATGTAGACAACTGGGGCGACCCTGATTTCTTCCGACCTATCACACGCATTTACTACATTGGTGTATTTGATTGCGCTCAAGTGAATCATCTTGGATTGATAAGTGAGGAAGCAAAGAATAATCCAAAAGAGCGCACTCACGACCATTGTTTGTCACCTCAATTCATTGGTCGAATGATTATGGATAACCCAGACAAATACCTATCAGATTATGATGTTTTTGAGAATCTGTTCTGGTTATCTTGCTCCACAATTACAGTGACTAAGAGTGAGAATAAGCAACTTAGCTTGCTGACTGAGAATGATGGAATTGACTATAAAGTACACGTTCCAACTAACCTAAAGTACCAGCATCTTAATATCAAACTATATCAAAAGAGTGGTGCAAGATGGGAAAATGCTGTAGAATGTGATGACAACATTATTCCTGCACCATCTGATTTGCTGGAATATGAAAAGAGGTTTCTTGTATGAAAGAAGGATTTACGATGTTTAAGGATACATATGCTGCTATTCCTTATGGGAAGCAGTATCTTATTATCCACAACGGTCAGCAACTTGAGAAACTTTGTAGGACTGAAAGTTCTGCACGAAAGTATATCACAGATCACAAGAATGGTAAAAGTGTGGCAAAACTTCCCATTGACTGATAGTGGGCCCTTTAAATTGTCCCAATAATATAAGCACAACTCAATTCATGTCATCCCGCACCATTCTTAACGAAACTGTCAGCGATGCTGTCAAGAAACTGCGTGAGCGTAACTATTGGAAAGGATCTTACTTTGAAGAGATCGTACAACTTAGCAACGACGAACGTGGTAAGTGGGGAGAACAAACTCTCTATAAGTTTATCAAAGCACTGACTCCCTACAATGTAGAATGGGATGAGGATCAAAACATCAACAACTCTGACGGTGTTTATGACATTTGGATTAACCGTCCTGATAGTACAAAACTCCGCATCGAAGTAAAGACTGCTAGCCGTGGAACTGGTAAGAAATCTGCATGGCAACATGAGAATCTTTATGCCTCTGAGAAGTGGGATAAACTGGTCTTCATTGACTTTGAGTATTCTACGATTTGGTTCACTATTCTTGATTATTCTGAGGTGACTTTTGATGCTCGTCACGGAATCTTTGGCACAAAACCAACTCTCCGTAACGATCAAAATGACAAATACAAGTGGGATTTTCGCGACAAGCAAGTTCATCTGGGTGTTGCTAATGGTTATACTTTCTGCTATGATGTAGAAAATCCAGATGATGAAGCACTATCGGAGTTCCTGACAAACAAACTTGCATGAAAAACATCTACGACTTCTTTCTTCCCATCTACCAAAAGTTTGGCATTGATGCTGTCTGCGAGGAGTTGTATCTACACAAAGGTACAGTAAATCGGTGGATGGAGAAGAAAGAGGTTCCGCCACAATACTACTTTGATTTGTGTCGGTTAGCAGGTGTTCCAATTCTCTACTCCAATTTCACTGATAAAGAGAAAGATCAGTTCTTTACTCACCCAGATACTGCAGAGTATTGCTACAAGCAAACTCTCAAAGTTCTGGGTGATCTTGGTGTAGATTTGCGTGAATATACGTTCATTGAACCCTCAGCTGGCGATGGTAGTTTCTATAAGGTTCTACCCATCTATCAGCGCGTTGGTGTAGACATTGAACCTCGCTGTGAAGGTGTAGAGAAACAGGACTTTTTACGCTGGAAACCTACCACTGAGAAGAACGTATGTATCGGTAATCCACCATTCGGATTGCGAGGACATTTGGCACTTAAGTTTATCAATCATGCCGCACAGTTCTCTGATTTTGTGTGCTTTATTTTGCCACAACTATTTGATAGCAACGGAAAGGGTAGTTGCAAATCAAGAGTCAAAGATATGAATCTCATTCATAGTGAGGTTGTAGATTCTGAGTTTCATTATCCTGGTGGCAAAGATGTTAGCGTTAATGTTGTCTTTCAGATTTGGGCCAAACATCACAAAATTGAGGAAGAAAAGGTTGATCTGAGTAACATTGTGAAATTGTATTCTTTGTCTGATGGTGGAACTCCAGGAAGCACAAGAAATAAGAAACATCTCTACGCATGTGACTATTATCTACCTTCTACATGTTTTGGTGCAGAAGCAATGAAGTATTACACACATTTTGAGGATTTGCCACATCGTAGAGGTTATGGAATTGTAGCACTTACTGACAAGAAGATTCTTGATAGTGTGATGCAATCAATTAACTGGTCTGAAGTATCTTTTGCATCCACAAATGGTGCATATAACCTCAGATTTGATATTATTGAGAAAACTATCTGGCAAGCACTACCAGAACAGCATAGGATCAATCAAAATCCACTAAAATCATTCTTTGCATAGAGTGGGCCCTGTAAAGTGTCCTAGTAATGTAAGACGCATTCATTTCATGCCTCGCGCTCGCAAGCAAACCACTAATGTTGTTGTTGCTCCCGAAGTGTCCGTCCCTCAGGTACTGATTACTCGCGATCAATACTTCCAAGACATTCAGGTTCGCTGGCAAATCCATCAGTATGAAGTCAACAAACTTCGTGAAGATGTGGTTAAGTTCACTCAAACTGTTTCTCCTTATGTGAAGCAAGTATTGAACTTTGTGAATCAACAACTGTCTGCACGTCGTGTAGCAGTTTGATAATTAGCACAGGAGCACTTGTAATTTAGCAGGTGCTCCTTTATTGTACCTTTGTTCTTGAAACTCCAATGATTTTCGTTACTTCCACTAATCACGGTTGCGTTTATACTCTATCGCAAGAAGATGGCGATGAGTTGTACTATGCCCCCATTTATTCTGATGGTAGTGTAAATCTGGAGGAGTTTGCTCCTGTAGATTTGGATGCTGTAGATATGGATGATATGGAACTCTTTGATATTCGCAATCGTCTACAGAAACTGGCAGAGGTTTGATTCTGGGCCCTGCAAAGTGTCCTAGTAGTATGAGTAAGCAACCAATGCAAAACAAACATATCGAACATCCCGAAGATTCTATCCTAAATGGTGATCTTTCGGTGCTCGATTGGTTCAGTGCTGATTCTACTATCAGTGTCAAGATGGATGGCGCTCCTGCTATTGTTTGGGGCACTAATCCTGAGAATGGTAAGTTTTTTGTCTGCACCAAAGCAGCATTTAATAAGCAAAAGATTCGCCTGTGCTATAACGAGGACGACATCTTTACCCATTTTGGCGGTCAACCTCGCGTAACGCAAATCCTCATCTATTGCTTGGATTTCCTGCCTCGCACTAACAATGTGTATCAGGGAGATTGGATTGGTTTCGGTAAGGGTCTTGATACATTCAAACCCAACACCATTACCTATAAGTTTCCTGAGGTTGTTCGTCAAGAGATTATCGTTGCTCCCCATACTTACTACACTGGTGAGCGTCTGCCTGAAATGGTAGCACACCCTATCACCAGCAAGTTTGCAAGCACTAAGAAATGCTTATTCGTGCAACCTGCAGTGTCCCTGAATCCTTATCGTGAGGATTTGGCAGATGTGTGTAAGTTTGCCAAGCAAATGTCAACTCTGTGTGAGTTTGTGAGTGATCGCAAGGCATCACAAATCAAAAAAGAGATCAATGCTTGCATCAGGGAGCAACGTATCATCTGTGAGGATGAAATTGCAGAAAAATGTGATTGTGACAAGAACCTCATCCGGCTTTGGAAGTTGGTGAAGACAATCAAGGATGATTTGTTCCTCTTCATTCACGAAGAAGACGACATCGAATGTTTCCTGTGGGATGTGGCAAGTTTCCACGAGGGTTATGTAATCAAAAACGATTACGGCATCTTCAAAGTAGTGGATCGCGAGACATTCTCTCACGCAAACTTCACAATGGCAAAGAGTTGGTAATTGGGCCCTGCAAAGTGTCCTAGTAGTATGAGTACAACCACTGAAATGCAAGCACAAGCAAAACAAACCATCGCAGAGAATGTGTATAAGCACACTCTCCTGCTGATTGAAGCACTGAAAGACAACTATCGTCAGTATTCTATTCGCGGTCATCAGACTTCTGCTGAGCGTGGTGAGAATGTAGAGTATCACATTCGCAAGGTTGATGAACTCAAGTCTGGCAAGTGTGACATTGATTATACTGTTGAGACTGGTAAAAAGTATCACAAAGTCATCTTTGTGAGTGGTGGCGGTTCCCGCTCCGTTCATTGCTTCATTGACAAGAACACTGGCGAAGTATATAAGTCTGCGACTTGGAAATCTCCTGCCAAAGGTGTTCGTTATGATCTGCGATTGATCAAAGATCGTGAATATCTGCTGGAGAATGCCGATTGGTCTGGTGGTTATCTCTACGCTAAGTGATTATGTCTAAAGAGTTTATTAACGATTTCATTGATTATGTGATGTCGTTCTATGGTCCTGATGGATTATATCCGATGGGTGCAAATCGTACTCTAGTTCGTAAAGCAACCAACGACATTATCAGGATTGCAAAGATTAAAGAAGTGCCGTTCTGTGGTGATAGTATCGACCGAGAACAAGTGCGAGACCTTTTGATTATCAAATACAACTTATCTTTGGCACGATGAACTACCTTTGTATTGTTGATGGTCTGGTAGAGTATGCTAGCAGTGACCCATCTTCTTTCGCACACTATCAATTAGTGTATGCTGAAGAGCACAAAAATGCTGATGTTCAGTATCTCACTCTAACTGACGAAGAATACGACGAAATGTTTCCTTATGAGGAGGATGAATGACTTACACTATCACCAAACACATCAAAATCGAACACGAAGAAGATGGTTGGAGTTTTGATTTTACTGCTGATGAGTATGGCACTGTGAGTGTGGAAGATGGTAATGGTCCTGGATACCAAACCATCCACATCCCCAAAGATTGTATCCAACACTTTATTGATGTTCTAGAACAATTCAAATGACATACTCTAATCTCTCAAAGATAAAGCCCAAACTGAGAACAACTGGGCGTGTGTCTGGCAACTTTGGAAAGAATCGTGTGCAGGCAGGTTCATCACTCAATGAAATCGGTGGTGATGGTAACATTGGACTGACACAGAATGAGTATTTGAATCGTCTTTATTATGCTTTTGATAACACTGCCGACACTAAACTTCGTCAGTTCATTTATACTGAAATCAAAAAGATTCTCATACAACAAGGCCGCTGGTAACAAATAGTGGGCCCTGCAAAGTGTCCTAGTAGTATGAATAACACTACCGACCGCAAGTTTCACAACATCTCCCTCGAAGATCGTGAGATGTTTGCCTACAACGCTGCCTATGAGCGTAAGCAACAACAACTCGCTAAAGTTACTCCAGAGCAGCGTATCAAATACTGCTTTGAGTTTCTGAAAGGTTACATCGCTGAAGGTGATTCTGAAATGGCAAAGCGTTGCTATGATGGTATCGCTAAGTACAGCGAAGTTCTTGACTACTCTGAGGCACACTACTGATGAAAACCTATCGTATGCTGATTGAGTATTGGGTTCCTGATGAAGATGAGAATCTTTATGAGGAAAAGATTATTCAATCTCGTTCATCGTGTGGTAAAATCGCTGATGATTACCTAGCACAAGATCGCACAAATCTTATTCGTTCTGTAGAAGTTTTTCCTGTTTGATTATGAAGAACTTTCGCCCAATTATCAACGAAAACTTTACAATCAATGAGGCACTTCGATGTGAAAGATTGTTGAGAGATTTGGTCTCTCTAAGTATGAACAATGATCTTGCATTTGAGCGTCCAGTGAAAGATCGTGAGGTTCTAATTAAACTCTCTAAATTATGCCACGATGCTGGTTCTTTTGCAAGAGCACAAAACAAATCAAACAAAAGTTGCTGGATTAAATGATGACTGACGGTTACACTTTCACTCGCGTTGACTTCACTCCAAACGAAGAGACTTGCATCCTTAAGTTTCTTGTCGAAGCACAGAATCGTGACTCAATTAAAGACAAACAGTGGCAACCTGTAATTGAGTCTATCTTGCAAAAGTTCTTTAACTCTAACTTGAAAGAGGCACAAGACTGGCAGACCCTGTGATTCTCACTTGAGTCTCACCGAGAACCCAGTCCACCACTCAACCAAAAACCTGATTTTTCTGCAATTTCACTGCACACGGGTCAAAGGTCATCCACTGCAGTGAAATCATCAATTTTTTCTAAAATACAAACAAGCACATGAAGTACATCGTTGATCTCTACGTTGGTGGCAAAGTCTTTAAGGAGGAAGTATATGCTAACTCTCCAAAAGATGCACGCGAGACAGCAAAAGTACGCAATCCTACTGCTAGAATTGTTGGAGTGAATGTGAGTTTCAAATGATTAGTGGGCCACCTAAAGTGTCCTAGTAGTATAAGGACTCAAACGAAAAACCACTAAATGACTGAAACTCTCTTCCAAAAAAGCATCAATCTCACTGGTGATTTCATCACTGATTTCACTCTTACTTTCAAGTCTTCCATCTTCGATAAGTACACCCGAAATGACGGGAAAGTTTATATCAAGCACAGTGTAGATCGTAACTTCAAAAACGATGTATTTACTGTGGAAGCAATGATTTATGAGTACAAAGGTTGCTGGTGTGGTAATCAGAAAAACTTTGGTACTTTCGATAACTTTGCTGATGCAATCTCTTGTGCTCGCAATGTCAACCTGTCTGAGGATACTCTCTCCGAGGATGGTTATCTTTCCCTGATGCGTAACTGATAAACACTGGGCCCTGCAAAGTGTCCTAGTAGTATGAGACAAACCACAATGACTGAAACATTCACAGTTCGCTTCGATTCCAATGCACTCAATTCTCCCGAGTATATTGGACCTTTCTACACTGAAGATGACGCACAAGACTATTGCGATGCCCGCAATGGTTCGTTATCACTCTCTGGGATTCCTTCCTGGGTTGCTTGTTACTCTGTCGTTGATTGAATATGACACAAACCACTCTCACTTTTGAAGAGATTGATACTCTTCTTGCAGTTCTTGAGTCTAGCGATTGGTGCTATTTGACTGAACTTACAGAGACAGATATTCCTGCTCTGTATGACAAACTCACCGAAATGAGGGATGAAGTCTGATGCGAATTGCTTTTTTGATTGCTACTCTAGCACTCGGTCTTCGCTTTGGTTTGATAGCACACGCAACGACCAGTGAGTATCAAGAACGCCAAGCAGATCAGTTCTGCCAAATTAACCCTAACTACTGCAAATGATGACATTTACTGAAGCACTGATTGCATCTGGTTATGTATTTGATGATGAGAATTATGATGGTTGTTATGTAAAACAAGGTGATGACGGTTTCATTCACCTTTATCAGGAAAATGTGGATGATGAGACTGACACTCTCTGGAATTATGTCAAGATGAGTGATGATTTTGATGTGATCTCCGAAGTTACTTTCAATCCTGATACTAGCACTGTTATTCAATGATTTCCCTTCCTAATCCTACAAACAAAATGACACTTTCTCAAGACCAACTTTCCAAGATCGTTCAACTCTATGCTGAGCGAGTTGTTGACAATATGGATGTGCGCGATTTGTGTGCATTTGCGATTGACACAATTTGTGATAGTATGATTGACTATAAAGAGAGTGAATTGATGGAAGAACTGTCGCACTATTATGATGACGATGAACTGCAAGAATTGGTGGAGAGTGTAACAACTGAATCCACCCGAAACAAATAGTGGGCCCCCCAAAGTGTCCTAGTAGTATGATGACCTACACTTCACCTCTCACCTCTAAAGTCTACGAAATCGTTGAGACTTCGCATACACGAAATGCCTGGGATTCGCAAGGCAACCTAACACCTTACGTCCAATCTGTCTTTGACATCTATCACGAAGGCAAAAAAGTACAATTTGCACTAACTGCTGAAGGTGTTGCTGATAGTGTTGCACACCTTGAGAATCCTGGTCCTGATGTATCCTCTCGCTTCGACTGAAACTTAACTAAAACCATGAAACTGTTTATCATTAACAATGTCCTCTCTGATTATACCTCTGGAATGGTAGTTATTGCTGCTGAGAACAAAGAACAATGCCGCGAGTTGTTTATCAAAGAGGTTGGAGATTACTATGCAGATGAGTTTGATAACTATGCACGATTCACTGTCATCGAATCTGTAGGACTTGATGAGGCAGGTGTAATCGAATATGTGTACGGTGGATCTTAGTTTGAATGTCACGCAAAAGTCTAACATTCAAGTCACCCGACAAAGTGAAGACAATTCTCCTGATCTTTGCTGTTGCGTTTATACTTTCTCCTGCAGTTCGTAACACAACTTCAACCACATTACACACTGTCGCTGACATTATCGCACCCCATGATTGAAACTGATTTCTTTATTCTTGACGGTCAACAATATCAACAGTTTTATACTGAAGCATCACAACTTGGAATCACTATTGATTACTATCTGTTGGAGTTTTGTCAAGTTGAAGGTCCGACGATTTTAGTTTCAAATGATTAGTGGGCCACCCAAAGTGTCCTAGTAGTATAACCCCTTACAGACTTCCCAAAATGTCTACAACTCTCCGATTCTCAAATATCTTTGAAGCAGTAGAGATTCTCTGCAAACAGTTTATTCTTACCAATCAGGAAGCGACACACTTTGTGTGGGATCATAGTTTCCGAATGGGTACTGATAAAGGTGTTTGGATTGATACTCGCTCTCTGACACTTCGCTGAATTGCCAAATACTATCAAATGCAAATGACTCAAGAACTTTACACTGAAGCACTCAACTTTCTGGTTCGTTACTTCAACCAGTTTGATGATGAAGAACTCAATGCTCACCAAGGATTGTATGTGAACGATATTGTCGATGTCCTTGGATATGCGACCTTCGATGATAGCATCTCTTCCGAGGTTGGATATATTTCAAACTGGGAGACTCTGAATCGTCTTCGCAATGAAATTGCAAATCTTTACTATTCTTGATCTCATGATTTACAATGTTGCATGTGACCTTAAAACACAAGGTTTTGTGTGGGTAGGATATAATCATCGCGCACAATCTCAACACACTTCTAGGAATGAAATTGTGGCACGTTCATCCTATCAAGTTGCTGCAATGAATCGAGATTATAAAAAGTCTTGATATTGATGATGATAAACACTGGGCCACCCAAAGTGTCCTAGTAGTATGAACGCTTCCCAAATGTCCGAAATGAAAGTCTACGCTGTAATCGGTGGTTATGATTATGAAGGTGAAAACTTCAAATCTCTCCGCTTGTTTGATTGTTTCTCTGCTGCTGTTGCTTATCAAAAGCACCTAGAAGAAGTTGAGGGTTTTGATTATGCTATCATGGAAACCCGTGAGGTATGTCTAGAGTCTGCAATCGCTGCCTGATTATTGTTACTTAACACTGAAATCACAATGACATTCACTGACGCACTTATCGCTTCTGGTTATTTCTTCCAACCTGAAACTGGTGCCTTTTGGAAAGAAGATTCCAATGACAATGTTCACTCTTATGTTGAACAAACCGAAGGTACTTGGTCCTATGAAAAGTATGATCGAGATTCCCAACTTGTGACATATAAAGTATTCTCTCTCTGAAATTATGTTCCCTTATCTTCACATCGACAATAGCACTTTAAGTGGGCGCAATTCCACTTTTATTAAGGTCAGTGCTGATAGTCAAGAGTCATGGATTAACAACATTTTTCATAACTCACGCTATGGAATCTTCTGTCTTGCTGATGGCAAACTGGAACTAATTTCCAAGGGATTAAACACTACCAAGTTCCGCAAGTGTAAGTGTAACGATCAACAAACTGCACTGCAAAAGATTCAACAATGGATCGAAAAGTTCTGAGTAACAAATAGTGGGCCACCCAAAGTGTCCTAGTAGTATAACCACAACACTTCCTACCATGAGAAAGATCGAATCCCAAATGAACAAAGCAATCTGTGATTGCACTGACTGGAAAAATGACAACACGGAGGTAACTTATTCGCCCGAACGTGATGCTTCATATGTTATGCTTCATGGCAATCATATTGCAACGATTGGTGATACCTTCCTTGAACTTTACACCTGTGGGTATAAGACTCCTACCACCAAATCACGTCTCAATGCTATTCTGAAAGTTCACGGAAATGATGCCCGTATCTTTCAACGTGACTTTGAATGGTTTGTTGTAGATAATGACAACACAATTCCTTTCACTGAAGGTATGGTGCTTAAGTGATGTCTTATCTTCTCCAAAACGATGATGACATTCTCGACTTTCACGAGTTTGAGACTGAACAAGAAGCAAGAGATTTTGCCCGAGATAATATCATCCCACAAGATATTAGCAACTGGACGTTATTCGATCCCGAAGGAGCTGATTGGTGTTTGTAATGACTAACGAACAAAAGATTGAAGCACTGACTAATCTTCTAGACAACGTGATTCACTCTCTTAATATGAAACAATATGAGATTGAAGATGCAACTCAGTCTCATCAATGTGAGGTAGAAGCAGATAACTACTACCAACAAATGCTAGACATTCTTTATTCCAACAATCAAAACTAAAATGTTCACAATCCGATACTTTACGCCTTATCAACAACAATGGAGAACGCAAAGCTTTCCTACACTTGATGAAGCACAAAGGATGGTTCAATTCTATCTCTCCTGTGGAAGTCCTGCTGAATTAGTACAGTGAATTACCAAGAACAAATTGACTTTCTCATTGCTGACACTCTAGAGAAAGTTCAACATCTAAATCCTGAACTTTATGGTCGATGGTATAGCAAACTGTATGCTCCTCATGGTGATATTAAGAACTGGAATGTAAAGACGCTTCATACACTCGAACAACTCATTATTGATTATACCAAATGACTTACAAAGAACTTCTCTCACAACTGCAATCTCTCACCGAAGATCAACTCAATCAAGATGTCGTCATTTGTGATTCTGGATTTGATGATTTGCCAATGTATTATCAGTCAGGTGTAGAGTTAGTGTCTGCTCCATATGATTCTGATGTCTTTGGTCTAGATCAACTTATCATTCGTTTCTGATAATCAATTCCGTCATGTTACTCTCTAAACAGTCATTCAACGATCAACAAGTTCTCCCTTTCATTGTCAAGAAAGAGAAGGAAAGAAGTGAGGATGGTAGTTACTCACTGCACCTATTCTCCCGAATTGTTATGACTAAGGAAGGTAAGAAGTATAGGTATTTGCCTCTACGATTTGAAGGAGAAGAAGCACGATTCCGCAAACGTAGCGATGCAGAGGATTATGCTCGTTACCGATTAGCACTTGATTGAATATACATAGAGACCTCATTCGTGAGGTCTTTTTTTATGCCTAAAAACGTGATTTAGTGTCAAAAATGTATTAAAACGTTTGAAAAAGCCTTTTTTAATTATAGCTGAGTGATTTATTTGTGCGATAATTATTGTTATTAAGAGGTGATAATGATAAGAATTCGTATCAATTAGAGACCCTTTTAATGCCCTTTAAATGCCTCAGAGTCTTGTTATCTTTGCGCGCAAGCTATCACAAACTCCCAGAAATGTCAAGCACCCCCGCGTCATCAAATCCCCACACATCCTCCGCCACATATAAACCCCCTCATAAATACCCCCAGACCTTGACACAATGCCCTCAGCATCTTATACTGTCCTCAGTAACACTCACGGAGCACACTTATGTCGGTTGCATATCGTCAAGCCCAGAAGCAGCGTTATAGGGTCACTCTGGAACTTGAAGTCTTTGAGGACTTCGACCCTCATCAATTAGAGTGGGAGAAGGTATTCAAATTGGAACCAGCTGAGAAGGTTTCGGCATACGTGGAAGACCTCAGCCGTCCTGATAAGTGGTGATTTAGTGATGTGAGTTTTGTTAACATAACCCCCCCTAAATACCCCCAGTTATGTTAACAAAACTATGAGACCACTAAAGTATAAGAATTTGGGTGAAATGAGTATTATCAGGGTGCCGCAACTAGTCATCAGTATCCTACCACAACTGCAAGACGTTATGCAACAACTAGAGCAGAACGATAGGGATAGCGTAGAGGTGATAGCTGAGATTCTCAGTGATATTCAAAGTAGGGTGAGTGACTAATACTGGGCCCCGTAAAGTGTCCTAATAGTATGAGGGGCACAAGTTCACCGCCCCGCTAACACTCAAGACTTACCAAATGACTAACACTTTCCAACGCAATGCTCTCGACATTTCCTATAACGGTTGGGAGAATTATGAGACCTGGAATGTTGCTCTCTGGATCAACAATGATGAGGGTTTGTATAACCTCGCTCGTGAGTGTGGTGATTACCAAACCTTCGTAAAAGAGATCGGTGTTGGATACTCTACTCCTGACGGTGTTAAGTTCTCTGACCCTAGGGTGAATGTGATCCAACTGAATAGCGACGTGTTCGACTTCTAAGTAACACCAACTCCTGTCGCATGAGTATAAACTAGGCACTCACAGTTCACTACACTTTTCTTCGTTATTATGTCCAAGACCGTTATCCTTTCGATGCTGGCACAAGGTAACACTGGTGATGAGATTCTCTCCATCCTCGATGTTATCGTCTCTGACATTGAGCAAGAGGGCATTGATAGTTGCGCTGAAGTCTTCGCAGTTAACTGAGTACAGTACAGTTAGCATCAGTGACCCTATGAATTGGGGGGTCATAAAATATACCCAACTCACCACACACTAACTAACACTCAAACACTCAACATGTCTAAGTCTGTGATGATCTCGATGCTGGCTGAATGTGATAACGGCACTGAGATTCTGTCGATTCTTGACTATCTCACCAGTGACAATGTTGCTGAGGATACTGATAGTCTGGGGACACTGAATACGATCGAGTTCTGATAGTCTACTGTGTGCCCCTTGGTTGACACTGAGGGGCACTTATGTTATGCTTGGTGATAACAGTGATCGGCAGCGTTTTGCGCCGATTGTTTATATCGTCGCGGCGGCGTTGCGGTTATAAAAAACCCAAACTACCCTAACCTACAGAGGTGACAAATCGACCAAGTTATATCAATCTCTTAAAAATTTTCCGGAAGGTATGAGAAGAGCAAAAACCCCATATTGGAATAGGGGTCCCCACTGGGGATTCTGGAAGGTTGTCTTTGCAGGATGGTTAATACGGTATCCAGGGAAGGTATTCCGAATTATTGGAGTGCCCCTTGGAATACTGATAGTCATGATATATAATGCAATGACTAGATAAAAAAATTCCGAAAAAATTTTTTATGAGAAAAGAAGAGAAGATATATCACATATACGCAAAGGACAGGTGCATATATCACAGCCTTTCAGAGGATAAATTTTCTGAAACATGGGAGATGTTACACAGAATGATTGAGTTTCTTGATATGAATATTCAGAAGGAGGATTTGCAGTATGAGGAGTTAGTTATGAATAAGGAAGTGGTTCTAAATTCATCACACTAGAAAAATTGACAACGCATATATAGACTGTTAAAATTGATGTTGAAGGTTATTTTAACTTATGGCAAAAGGATTCACTGTTAAAGCTACTGCACCTAAACCCAAAGAACAAGAATGGGATTATGATGCA